>Ga0180008_1000780_pt1 | contig 23316 bp, 20 predicted proteins | sample MM_PW_MetaG_FD_121121 | JGI IMG/M metagenome (GOLD analysis project Ga0180008, IMG submission 121121) | Groundwater microbial communities from the Aspo Hard Rock Laboratory (HRL) deep subsurface site, Sweden - MM_PW_MetaG | ecosystem: Environmental > Aquatic > Deep subsurface > Groundwater...
GTCCTCTGTCCTCTGTCCTCTGTCCTCTGTCCTCTGTCCTCTGTCCTCTGTCCTCTGTCCTCTGTCCTCTGTCCTCTCGCTGTATAATAAATAAACTTTATTACACAAATTTATCTACGTTTTAAGCGTAGATGTCTATGATAAAGAATCTAACCCATGTTTCCCGCACAAGCCGGCCGCAGGACACGTGACGCAATGCGGGCTGACCGGCCTGCATATTTTTTGACCGAACATTACAAAGACCGTATTCACATCGCTCCAATACCGGCGTGGTAGTTTCGCACGGAGGGCAGTTTCCGTTTCAAAGGGGTTCCTCGTACGCACATATCCGATCCGGTTCATAATCCGGTGAACATGGATATCAACGCATATACCCGGTTTTTTGAATGCCCTGGACACGGTAAGATTGGCAGTTTTTCTCCCCACCCCCGGCAGAGTAAGCAGTCCGTCAATAGTGTCAGGAATTTTCCCGTTATAGAGTTTATCAATAACCTCGGGAAGTTTTTTAAGCGCGCGTGATTTTACCCGGTAAAAACCGACGGGATAAATAAGCTGTTCAATTTCAGAGCTTGAAAGTTTGGAAAGAGCGCGCAGCGTCGGCGCGATCCGGAAAAGTCTTTCCGCGGCGCGTGCGGTTACTTCATCTTTGGTACGCGCGGAAAGAATTGTTGCAGTGAGAATTGTATACGGACTTCCCTCCGATGCGGCGATAAGATCTATTACCGGCGCCGAAGAGTTTTTTACACTTTTTTTTATTTTCCTGAACAGTCCAGCAAATTCATCGGCCGTGAGCATATGTCAAAAGTCCGGTATAATTAAAGAGACAGCCGGCGGAAAAAGTCTATATCTGCGCAGAAGTCAACGAGCGTATGCGGTGAATCTTTTTTTGCTTCGTTGGTAATCATTGCGCCTTCCGGAATAAGACGGATTATTTCCTTAAACGGATAATTGCCATGACCGTAATGCTGATGTCCGTCCCGCTCGGAAAAGATGTCACCGTCAGTAAGATGAAACACCGCTGGTTGTAATGTAATGAGCTCACGGACATAATCGAGCGGAAAAACTTTATATGTATTCGCAGCGCAAATGGCGTGCCCTATATCGAGGCAAAACCGGAGACCTGTTTCACTGAGAAGCTCAGTTATTTCCTCTTTTGAAGCACCCCGGCAGACTTCTCCCCCCAGTCCGAGAGCCGGTTTATTTTCCATGACCATTCTTTTGTCTCCGATTGATTTGACCTGACGGATGGTTTCCTCAGGCGTACCGCCAACACCGGGATGAAATATAACAATACTGCTGTGTAACGCATCCGCATACCGCAGCGCTTCTTCCACAGCGGCGCGGTTATGTGCTTCTTTCTCTGAATCGGCAAAATTTACACCCGCTGCATAATGCGGCCCGTGTATAATGAATGGTATTTTCAGTTCTTGCCAGTACTTGATTTGCATTGAATAGGATTCTGGCTCTGCAAAAAGTTCAATATATGAATAATATTTTTCATCATAGAGCTTTTGAGCCGGACGGATGTATTGAATATTCCGTGACCATAATTTCAATCCGATGTTATGCATATTTTTTATCCTCGTTTATTGCATGTGCGGGTTACATATGTTATAATCTATACGTCATTTCGGGCCCATAGCTCAGTTGGTTAGAGCAGCGGACTCATAATCCGTTGGTCCTGTGTTCAAGTCACAGTGGGCCCAATTAATCTTTCCCAGGTCCCGCTGAATAATCATACCTCATTTTCGTATTCAGCGCAAGGTATTATTATGCGCATATTATTGCTTGAAATATGTTTTGAAAACTTCGGCGGGTATTTTCGCGCATATAATATAGCGCTTGAATTAAGTAAGAAAGGTCATTTTGTCAAACTCGTCGTTCCCCGGAAAAACGGATTAATTATTAATAAAAAGCGCATAAACGATCACTTTTTAATTATAGAAACTACCCGCTGCCGCATCCATACTTTTTTTGAATTTCGTTTCATCAGAGTACTTTACAACACCTGCTGTGTATTATTTGAAAAGTATGATTTTATTTACGGCTTTGTTCCCGTACAGCCCGATACTTACATTCCTCTGCTGATAGGCAAACTTTTAAGAAAAAAAGTAATTCTCGATTGGGATGATTTTTGGCAGGATCCGTCAATAGCAAACGCTTTCCTCTCCGGTCTTCCCGCAAAACTTCTCCAAAAATACTTACAATTTTTGGAAACGCTGATACCCGGGATTATTCAAAATGTTACTGTCGCAAGTGAGTTTTTAAAATTACAATGTGAAAAAACGCAGGTACGGAATATTTTACAAATCGAAAACGGCGTTTCAACTGATGGAATAGGGACTTTCCAAAAATATGCTTCACGGGTAAAACTCGGCATTCCGGAAAATGAAAAAATAATTATTTCAATTGCAAATACTTACCCGCCCTGCCGGGTAGTAACAATGATTGAAGCGCTCAAATATGCGCGTGCTGAGGATCCGCATATACGGTTATATCTTAATGTCGATTTGCGTAAATATTATTTTCCGGATCACTATGAAATCCCGGATGAATTATTCAAAAATATTATCTGTACCGGATACTTACAGAAAGATGCGCTGTATGAACACATTGTGAGCGCTGATGCAGCACTTTTTTCTTCGGATACCAAGGATGCAGAAAAAGCATGTTTCCCTATCAGGCTGACTAACTATTTATACTGCGGCAAACCGATTCTTACCAACGCGGTAGGCGAAGCTCGGAATCTGATAGCACGTTTCGGCTGCGGAGCCGCAGTTGACAACCTGGATTATAAAGGACTTGGCGCGCTTATGGTCAAAGCATGTAATGATCCGGAATGGCTCCGGGAAAAAGAAAATGCAGCAGCACATGCTGCCTCCTGTTTATCATGGAGTGTCATCGTGCAAAGGTTGGAACAGTTTATGATGAGTCTTTATTAAAAAAAAAACTATGAAAATACTACTCACAATTGAACCGGGTGATATCAGCGAAGATAAATATCTTACTTTCGGCCGTTGGGCTATTTGCAACGATAACTCTACAGATTACGGGCCATTCCCGTTCCGGATGGCCTATACATCTGCTTTACTTGAGCGTGAAATCAAAGATATTCAGATATTTTTTCTGGATCCTTTTCTTGACAGACTGAACCGCGAACAATTTATAAATAGTGTAGAGGCAATAGCTCCGGATATAATTATTATGCAGGTTTCGCCCATTCTTTGGCAAAGAGATAAAATTATATTACATCATTTAAAAAAAAATATCAAAAATATCAGAATTATTTTATGCGGAAATTATCCTTCAGCAGAACCTGAGCTTTGTTTGAATGAATGCCCTGAAATCGATATGATTTTAACCGGTGAATATATGCAATCTGCCCTTGATACGGTCAGAAATTATATTACCCGCAGCACTGATTTTTCACATATCGGAGGTGCAGTGTATAAAAATTCTTCAGGAATAATAATCCGTAATACCCGCGCGCCATTAATGCCTGTTGACAGCCTTCCTCTGCCTGATCGTATCCGGATTAATCCTTCCCGTTACAGAAACTTTACAATCCACCATCCCACATATCAAATGCTGATGAGTTTTGGATGCCCGTACAATTGTATATACTGTGTAGAACGGCATGTGATGTACGGAAATAATCAATATCGATTCAGAAACCCCGTGAACATACTGGATGAAATGGTGTATCTACAGGAACATTTCGGCGCACGCCAGATATGGTTTGATGATGACACTGCAACTGCTGATAAACACGCGTTACTTGAATTCTGCAGCCTGAAAATTAAACGCAAAGTTATGCTGCCCTTCGGCATAATGGGAGATTTAATTTCTTTCGACGAAGAAATGATACGTGATTTAAGCCATGCAGGCTGTATCTGTTATGCATTTGGCGTAGAGAGCGCGGACGCTGCCGTTTTAAAATCAATTGCAAAACCTATTGATATTAATAAAATAAGATACGGTGTTAAATTATTAAAAAAATACAGAATCATTTCACACGCAACTTTTTCTTTCGGCCATCCCGGTGAAACTCCGGAAAGCATGCAGCGCACTTTTCAGTTTGCCCGAAATCTTGGTTCTGATAATGCGCAATTCTCCATCGCTACTCCGTATCCGGGTACACCTTTTTTTAAACTTGCCCAAAAAAAAGGCTGGATAGTTGAACAGGATCTCAGTAAGTATTTCGGAAATCTTAACGCAGTGGTATCATATCCACAATTAAAAAAAGAGCAAATCGAAAAAACTGTTTTGTCTTTTAATGAACGCTGGAGCCATATCGCCGCACGAAAACGGATACTTGTTGCATTCCGTTACCCTTTGCGCGCGCTTGCCAAAATAAGACACGAGGGAATATTTCAGACTCTTCAGTTAATCCGGAAGGCAATAGTCCCATAAAAAAAGTTCTGAAAACTTTCATTGAAATTACTTTTATCAGGTGTCAATGTAACATGATTACAATCAGCAAAATTTCAGCGGTACAATAACCGTGATCTGTATCACCGTTTACAGTGATGGCAATTCCGGCGTTGCTCAGGAACTGCGGCAATATTTCATCAACCGCAGTACTGAAGTGCTTTTCATCGAACACCCTCTTATTCCCAAAGGGGGCCAGTCGTCCGTAATACAGGCGTACGACTCTTCCGGGAAAATAATTCTTGAACGGACTGTCCCTGTAAGCGGAAATATTCTTTTGCGGCATATTCAATGTGCACTGATTACATTTTTTTCGGTTTTGCGGTATAGGAATAAAATTCGGACAATATTCTGCAGCAGCAACATTGACATAATAGTATCTTCTTTATGTTCAAGTAAACCTAAAATCTATATCAGCATTGACTTTGTTCCAAGACGATTTTCTTTTTTTTTGTATGAATGCATCTTCCGCATCCTTGATAGAATCGCGTATAAGTTATCAAAAGAAATCTGGCACTCTTATCCCGATGCTGCGCAATTTAAACCATGGGCTCCCCAAAAAAAATGCATAACTACTTTTCATGGAAATCATTTTTCAAAAAGGAATCACTTTAACGGAGCATCAAGGAATGTGCACCGGCTCGTGTATTACGGCGGAGTTAATGCGTCTGTACATTTGGATAAGGCAATAAATGCTGTAAAAATACTTTCACAATCCTGGCAGGATACAGAGCTTTTAATTATTGGCAAAGCATGGGATCCGGAATACGAAAAAGTATTATATCAACATGCAGTCAAATCAGTAATAGAAAAAAAAATAATCTGGCATGGACAAATATCAAATCCTGCCGACGCATACGCAATTCTTGTTACCTGCGGAGTAGCACTCTGCATATATGAGACAAACCCTTCAATGCCGTCTTGGTATCAATTGCCCGGGAAGATCTACGCATATGCGGCATGTGGTTTGCCGGTACTTGTTCTTGACACGAGCGGACCGATAACTGTTAAAACTGTAACGCAAAATAAGTTAGGAATTGTTACTTCGCTTGAAGGTATCGTCAGCTGTCTGCAGAATTTATTTGAGAATCAGGCGAGATACGCTGATTTATCCACATCCACCCTTGCCTGGGCATCTGAATATGACTGGGAGAAAAAATTTGATCTACATTGCAGAAGAATCGGTTTATAAATATAGAGTATTAACCGTTAGGCCCAAATGTTTTTATTATACAGATATATTTCTTTGATTATATCAGTAACATTATGAGTTATACTCCATTCCGGGTAGTGATTGCAGAATTTACGGCAATCAGAAATCCACCATATATGGTCACCGCTCCGCGATGTGTCAGAATACCTGGTCTTTAACTTTATTCCCGTAATTTCCTCGCATATACGGGCTGCTTCAATGACCGAACAGTTACTGAACCGGCCGCCTCCGATGTTGTACACTTCGGCGCAGCGGGGTTTCTGATATACGTGATAAAATGCATTTACCAGATCCGCGCTGTGGATGTTATCCCGTACCTGTTTACCCTTATAACCGAATATGGTATACTCATTACCGGTCACTGCGCATTTTGTAAGATATGATAAAAAACCATGCAGTTCGGTGCCGCAATGTCGCGGACCGGTTAAACAGCCGCCGCGGAATACCGCAGTCTTCATGTTAAAGTATCTGCCGTATTCCTGTACTAAAAGGTCAGCCGCAGATTTAGAAACACCGAACAATGAATGCTTTGATTGATCTATGGACATTGTTTCATCAATTCCATTCTGATAATACATATGCTGTTCATTTACTTCCCACCTGGTTTCTTTTTCAACAAGCGGTAATGAATTAGGCGTGTCTCCGTACACTTTATTGGTAGATGTAAAAATGAATACTGCTTCAGGACAATGTGTGCGCGCTGCCTCAAGAAGTAATAAGGTTCCACCGGCATTGACCTCGAAATCGGTAACCGGCTCCCGCGCTGCCCAATCATGAGAAGGCTGCGCTGCAGTATGAATAATAAGCTTAATTTTTGAAGTAAAACGCAGGAAAATTTCATCAAGAGCCTTTTTATTTCTGATATCGGTATTGATATGTTCAAAATTTTTATATGTTTGTTGTAAAATTTGGAGGTTCCGCTTTGTTGAAGCGTTATCGCCGAAAAAATAACTGCGCATATCATTATCAATTCCGATAACATGAAAATTTTTTTTGCAGAAGAAATGTACTGCTTCTGAGCCTATCAGACCCGAACTTCCCGTAATTATTACATAATCCATTCCCACTGCTCACTCCTTCTGTAACACTTCCGTATGTGCCCTGTATATTCCGATAAAAGATTTTTCGGTACTTTAATCAGATGACACCGAAGATTTCTCCACATATTTTTGGAAACTGCTGAAGCCATTTACATATGTCCATCAGAATAACTTCCGGTTTTTTTTCCGGTTTCCAGCCGAATGTCTGAGCAACTTTTGTATTATCAGAAATGTACCAAATCAGGTCCATTGGTCTGTTTTTTTTTTTCACTTTTAATATCAACAGTGTTCCCGCTGATTTCACGACACAGGTTCGTTGTTTCTAACAACGATAAACTCGAAAAGTTACCCCCGCCGACATTAAATATTTCTCCTCTTAATTTTGCTATTTGTCTGATCTGAAGTTTTATTAATGCAGTGAGGTCGTCGATATGGAGCACATCGCGCACTTGTTTGCCTTTGCCGCCATGACCTATATAACGGAGCTTTTTTTTGTAATAATGCGCGGCCATCCAGTATGCAAAGATTCCCTGATCCTGTTTTCCAAGCTGCCATGGTCCCGAAATAACTCCGCAGCGGTTTATTACAGCCGGTATATTATACAATATACTGTATTCCTGCAGAATATTTTCTGCCGCAATTTTTGTTGCCCCGTATAATGACTTTGCCCCCTGGACCGGAAAGTCTGTATGTATACCGTTTTTACTTATTTCTTTTCTTTTTTCAGCGCACACGTACCTGGTTTCCTTTTCGGTAAAATGACAGTTATTAATCTGATTGTATGGATATACTCTTGAAGTAGAAAAAAAAACAATTGCCGTTTGATTGTGACGCGCGTACTCAAAACAGTTCAGCGAACCGCAGAGGTTATTTTTAACCATAAAATCGGATTCCTTTCCTTCTGCGCCGACAAGTACTGAAGGTTCGGCGCTGCAGTCAATTAATATGTCATATTTTTCCGGCAATCGGATAAGATCTTCCATATTGCGTACATCCCCATGCCTGAAAACACACCGGTTCTTTAAAATTATTTTCAGCAGATGCTCACTGCCGCGTCTTGAAAGGTTATCAAAACAAGTAACCTTAAATCCAGATTGTGATAATGAAAGAGCAATGTTTGCTCCGATAAAACCGCACCCACCGGTAATTAATACACTGTTCATTTAAACATCCCTGATATAATATTATTTAAAAATTATTAATCCATAGTATTTTTTTATATTACACTATCGGTTTTACGAAATATTCAAGGGTTGCTTTAACTGCAGCATCGAGTAAAAAATCTGTATCAAATGCCCTGATAAAATCCAGCGCGTTTTTTCTTGCGGCGTCCTGTCCTTCAGTGTCTTCAAAAAAACTGCACATGCGCTGCAGAATTGATTCTTCATCATATGCTACAATGAAACCAGCGCCTTTCTGTTCAATAACACCGGCTATTTCGGGAACGCGTGTGATAAGCACCGGAACCGCTCTTGATAAATACAGTTTAACTTTTGCCGGTTCGGTGAATTGCATGAAACCATGCTGCTCGGGCTCATAGAGCGCCAGTCCGAGAGCGCTGCGCGATACTATCGACTGCAACTCCTGACTGTCTTCTGCAAGGTATCCGTGCAAATGTACAGCTTTTTTTAATTCATTGTTTTGAGAAATCACACGCAATATTTCACTTTCAAACGGACCGGAACCGATAATGTGCAATTTTAAATCCGGGAAACGCTTTTGTAAACGGGGCACTATTTTTAAAATTATTTCCAGGCCATGATTTCTATTTATAACTCCCGCATATACAAGGGATTGCCGGTTTATATCAATGTGTATATCATGCAAAATATTCCGGCCTATAACGCCTAATGGTATTTTATGTAAATATACGCGAGGATTAAAAGAATAGCCGGCTTGTATTCTTCCCTGTATATGCCCTGCGGTTGTGTGCCATATCGCATTACTATGATAAATACAGAAAGAGTCAATTTTGTTAAAAACCGGGATAAGATAGTGATAGATGCCGTCCGGAGGCCTCGGATAAAAGTCCAGTACCCGGTATATCACTTTCTGCACATATCCGAGTTTTTGCAGGATTATTCCGCAAAAAGCACAATAATAGTTAACTCCCACAAACCAATCAATTTTCCCCTTTTTTGCCGCCTGCCTCCCCGCAGAAATAACAGCGGCCATATGTATCAGATATATTAATGGCAAAAAAATCATTCTGCATACGTACGGCAAATGAGGCAGCATACATAATTTATTTTTTGACTTACGTATTCCGTTTTCATAATATTCAAAAAATGAGCGGCCGATATTTTTAATATGATGTGAAGAAAGTTCAATATTAATAAAAACCCTGCACAGTTTTATAAAGTGCTCGGGATACGCCCGTAACCCGGCAGGTGAAAAAACGCAAAACATAACGCTTTCGGGGTACTGTTGCATTTAGTTTTTGTTAATACCTTTCAGTCTACGGCTTTTCTCCCGGAGTAATTTCCGGGAATTTTTTAAGATACCTGATCAGAAAATTCTTCCAATCCCTGCCGGATTGACTACGGTACTCCGATACTAATGCCTGATAATGCTCCAGCATATAACTTCGCAGCGTATCCTTATTCGGAAGTTCCGCGCCGAAAGTGGTGAATAAACTGAGTATACAGCGGCGCACTTCACTTTCTTCGAAAAAAGGCATTGTTATTGTAAGCATAAAAAATGACGCGGCAATACAGTTTACACTATGCTGCTTGACAAACAGAATTGCTTCCGTGACAATGGTTGCCTCGTGAAAAGCCTGATCGGAAAGTTCGAGCGCTTCTGCAGATGTGGCGGCAAATTTTGTTCCGGCGGTGCGCACCCAGGCATAAAAGTAATACATTGACAATACGTGAAGACTGGGAACACAATGAAAATGAGGATCGGTGAGATGAATAAGAATAAAAGGAATGCGAAGTCTTACCGGCGGGCGGCTTGTAGTCGACCGGATGCGGGAACAAATCCAGGAACAGTCGTAATAATACCGGGTTATTCCCGAAATCATTTCACAAATTACCGAGTAAAATTCGCGGGTTGATTTTCCCTTATGCCATTTTGAAAAAAAATTTTTAAAGAGCAAATTCATCACTCTGAAACCATGCGGAAAAAAACGATGATACACTTTCCCGAGTTCCGGTTCAAACGGTATGGTAAAATCGAAGGGATGTTCAACATTAACTGCAGTTTTTTTTCCTTCAGGACCATAACCCGTATATTGAGGAAAAAAAAATTCTGTAAAGACGGCTTTAATGTATGCGCATACACTACTGCGGGTATATTTGCAGAAAAACAGTCTTACAAAACCATGGATATGCGATGACTTTTGTACACTATTACTCCTTAAAAAATATTTTTCAGGATACAGACAGGATCCTTTTTTACGGATGAAAATATCGGCGGCGGTCATAAGGCTCATAATTTCGTGATGTGTAATTTTACCATGGGTCACGGCTTAGTTTCTGACTGTTGCAAAAAGATAGCCACTTTACTTAAATCAACTATATCGAAATTTAATTATAATTCACAAAATTAAATAGTCACATGAAGGGTTTCGTCGGTAATTCAGAGCAGCGTTTAAGTAGTCTTTTTTTTATATAACCAAGTGGAAGAGTTTCAAAAACTCAAAATCCAATCGGCGTCAAGCGTGGAAAAACGGCAGGAGGGCAAGGTTTTTCCACGCTTGCCGAGTGCAGCGGGCTGCCAGGATGGCAGCCGCAAACGCCAGATTGGATTTTAGTTTTTGAAACTCTTCTACGGTGTTTTTGGAAAAAAATAAAAACCTCCGCCTGAATTACCGACAGCGAAACCCTTTTATCTGCCTGTGTAATCATTTCTGTGAATTCATAAATAAAAAAAACACTTGCTAAATTTCCCGCAGTCAGGTATAATTACCGGCGGTATTATACGTGACCACAAAAGACATACTACTTAAACGCATCCTCGATATTCTCGAACGAAATAAACTCGAAGAAATCGTTGTCGAGCGGATACACATTGAGCATGAAGTCCGCAAGCGCAAAAGACTCGGAATGCCTTGTCCGCACATATCAAACAATCTCTGCACCCAGACAAGAATCCGATGCGGCGACCGGAATGAAAGCGCTCCGGAGGGACCGGTATGCAACTATAATCCGCAGCTCTTTCCTGAAAGGACCGCCATACTTGTTGTTGACGATGATGCGCTGCTGCTTGAAATATGCCGTAATTTTCTCCTGATTAACGACTTTTCAGAAGATCAGCTTTTCTTTGCCGACGGGTTTGACAGTGCCATGCAAATACTCAAGGATGCAAAAAAAAAAGGAGCTTGTTTTTACATTATCGTCAGCGACATCCGTATGCAGAAAAAAAACGGCTTTGATCTGGTGAACGAAATTATTCTGCGGAATATCAGCGCATCAATCATACTTATGAGCGGATATTACGATGCACATGAAAAACCGGAAGACTATCTCGGCGACCTCGAAATAAGTCCGGGCGAACCCATTGTCAATGGTTTTTTACGAAAGCCTTTTTTACAAAAAGATTTTATCGGACATATTCAACAAGTCAAAAAAAAACTGGAAGCCCTTAAAGATTCTGCGCTATAACCCCGGAGGTTACTATGGATTTTGAAGATCCTACACTTTTTAAACGTTCTGAAAAAGGACAAAAAATAACGAAAAACACGGCTCCGCAATGGGCAAAGCTCAGGTTCAACAACATGTCCATCGACATATCAAGAAAGATTATCGTCGGCCGTGACAGCGCATGTGCGGTGTGTTTTGCTGATGACACTATGGTTTCACGCAGGCACGCAGAAATTGAAATAATCGGCGACAGCTGTTACGTCACTGACCTGGGCAGCACAAACGGAACCTATGTGAATAAGAATCCGGTACCAAAAGGGAAGCGTTTGAAGTTAAAAGCAGGCGACGTGATACGAATTGGATCCCAGTGCCTTAAACTTGACTGAATCCGGCTCCAACAGCCCGCATATCCTGAATAAATCCGGGATATGTCACACCCGCCGCTTCAGCGCCGGAAATAACCGACGGTCCTTCTGCACCGAGGGCGGCAACTGCGAGTGCCATCACAATACGGTGATCTCCGTACGATTTTAATTCTGCACCCCGTAAGGGCTTTCCGTTTATTATCAGTCCATCGTCCAATTCATGAGCATCACCGCCCATTTTATTCAGTTCCGCGCACATTGCACTGATGCGGTCGCATTCCTTAAACCGCGCCTGACGGACATTAAGCAGCCGTGTGGTTCCTTCGGCATAACAGGCAGCTGCGGCCAGAGCAGGAAGCGCGTCAGGAATAGCATTACAGTCGATATCAATTCCACGCAGTCTTCCTCCTGATACAGTCACGCCATTGGCAGACCTGAGGCAGCGCACACCCATATGCTCCATATGAGTAAAAATTTCTTTGTCACCCTGTGTATCAGAAAAATCAAGCCCTGTAATAGTAAGAGTGCCCGAAGTTACCGCAGCGGCACACAGGGGAAAGGCCGCCGTTGAAAAATCAGCTGGTATCTGTCTGGTAAACGGGATATATTTCTGACCTCCGGGAATTTCAAAACGGGCTAAGCCATCTCTTTTAATGATAATATTCTGCCGTTCAAGCCAATCGAGAGTCATGAGGACATACGGCGCTTCGTGAAGATTGATCACATTAATAATGCTGTTTCCCGTTGAGAGAGGACAGGTAAATAAAAGCGCTGAAAGAAACTGAGAACTTAATCCGTTTACCGTGGTGGTCCCCCCGCAAAGCGGACCGGTAATTGTGAGCGGACATTTTTTATTATTTGATTGTATTTTTGCGCCGAGATCCTGAAGTGACTGCAGCAGCGGTTCCATAAGACGGGTTCTTACCGAACTATCCCCGTCAAATGTACAGGGAATATTTCCGAGCGCACTCACCGCGCTTAACAGACGGAGACTTGTTCCCGAATTTCCGACATTCAGTTCAATGCCCTCCCCTACCCTGTTAAAACATCCACCGGTTCCTTTTATTATCCACGCATCTTCAGTGCATTCTGTTTCTGCACCCATTTTTTTCGCACACGAAAGCGCGCTTTCCGCATCTTCGGATAACAGCGGATTTTGCAGGACAGAAGTACCATCGGCTAATAGCGCAACTACTACTGCGCGGATAGTATGTGATTTCGACGCGGGTACCGAAATGACACCGGAAACAGTTGAGGGTGTGATTTTTAAATTCATACGGAGTTATTTTAACATGGATACTTTTCGCACCAGAGGACACGGAGATGAATTCCCTCTGTGATCTCTGTGTCCTCTATGGCTTTCTTTCTTTGTATATACCTGATTTTTGACTCTTTACCAAAACCGTATGCTACTCCTTCGGATAAAATGACGGAAGCAGTCCGGCGGCAACCACATATGACCCGGCAATTCCGCCGAGAAGCACCGTGGCGATATCAGCGTTATATTCTCCGCCGCTCCATGGAATTACCGCAACAGGCAGAAGACCGAGAACTGTTGTTGCTGTAGTAATAATTACCGCTGTAATTCTTGATCTGACCGCGCGCAGCCGGTAATCTTTAACTTGATAGTTTTCGTCTTTCCCCTCATTTTCAAATCTTATCCGTTTTTCATGTTTTGTATTTCTTTCAGGGTTTTTACGCATTTCCCGTTTTTCACGTTCTAGTGATTCTACGATAAGAATTGCATTATTGACCGAACTCCCCGCAAGAATAATAAAACCTATTCCTGAAAAAATATTTAACGAACGTCCGGACACCAGCAGAAAAAAAAATGCACACGCCGCACCTGGCAGAACCGAACTAAGAATTATGCATGGTATTTTTACACTGTTAAACTGACTTGAAATGACAATAAAAATCACGATAAGAGAAAGAATAAATGCACCGGACAGTTCGTGCACGGAGTCAGATAATTCTGCTTCAGTATCGGATAACTTCAGATACTGTCCGGGTACCGCATTATCAGAATAAATATATACAACTGGCTGCCCATCATTTCTGTATAGAATTTTCTCTCTTTGCTTTTTCATGATTTTCCCTATTTGATCGAACCCCACAAACTTTCCACTGCCTGTGCGCAGCCCGATTTTACTGAATAATACATTTTTGTCAGACGCAAGCCGTACTGCGACAGGCACACTTTCATCATTGAGCATTATCCGGCTGGTGCGCATCCCTGTAAGCGCAGCGCTGAGCTCACCGGCGATCTGATCATGAAAAATGCCGTAATATGCGGAAAGAGGCGCATCGATACATGTTTCAAGATATGGTTCAATGGCATACCGTGTTTCCCGGCTTGTCCGGTACTGTTCAGTTAATTTTTCAAGACCGCTCCTGGTTTCAGCGGTAAGCATTTTACGGCCTGTTTCCAGATCTGAAAAAAAATACCGGATAAATGACGGTCTGTCTTCACGTATGCGGGTAATAACGTGCGGATTTTCTTTTCTGAATATGGTTTGAAAATATTTTGTAACCGCGTTAAATTCCTTTTTGTCTGTGTACGTATAGAATATTGCCGCAGATGTTTTGGACGGCACCGACTCATATGAAGGCAACGCCTGCCGGTTGTATAGTCCGGTCATGGCATATACATTACGGCACGCTTTTCTCTGTCTCAACCAGGAACTGAGCGTCCTTTCTACACGCTCTGTATCCGCAAGGACAGTTCCCCCGGGAAGCTCACAGGTAATGATCATCAGGCCGGTATCGCTGAACGGAACAAGTTCTCTTGAAAGGCCGGATCCCAAAAACAAAAATACAACAATTACCGCGCATAACCCGTATTTGACCACGCGGTAGCGGATACACACCGCTGCAAATGAAAAACCACTTGTATGTATTTTTTTTTCAATACCCGGCATTAATCCTGTTTGAGAAAGAGTATATACTGCGGAGGGCAAAAAAGTCAGAGAATACAAAACTGACGCGCAAAGGGAAAGACTGATAACCGCCGCCATTTGTCCGAATACCGTTGAGATCAACCCTTTAATGAGCAGTACCGGAAGAAACACAATGATTGTGGTAATGGTGGAAGAAATGATTGAACCGGCAACCCCCTGAACAGATGTAATAATTCCTGAGATAATATCGTCACGGCTGCAGTGCCGGGATTCTGCGGACATGAGCTTTTCACAGGTAATGATCGACCCATCAAGCATCATCCCTACTCCCAGCGCAACCCCGCCGAGCGTAAGTAAGTTAATTGAATATCCGGCGCAGTACATCCCGAAACCGACAAGAATAAATGAAAACGGAATGGAAAGCGCTACCAAAAGTGCCGCGATAATTGAACGGTAAAAGTATATCAGAACCGCGGTACCGATTATCATCCCAAGACCGGCGGCTCCCAGCAGATTAAGAATTGACTTTTTGATATGCGTACTGCTGTCCTGCACTACTGTAAATAAAATGGAATCTTCATACCGTTCGGAAAGATTTTGTATGGTATGCTCAAGCATTTTTGCCGCACGGATCGTATTTGCGCCGGAACGTATATAACATTGAATAAGCACAGCCCGTTCTCCGTTAAAGGAACAATACCCCTCTTCAGGTCTTGCGCCTGTTGACACTGTTCCGACTTGTTTTATTCTTACCATTTCGCCGGCGCCTCTTACGGGAATTTCCATGAGTTCATCTATCCCGGTGATTCTGCTGTCAAAACGGACACTATACGAATACTCTCCCCGGCTCACTTCTCCGGCCGGACTCGACACATTAAACTGGGACACCGCCTCATTAACATCCTGAAATGAAAGTGACGCATTTTTCAGCAAATCAGGGTCAAGCGCAATAATCACCTCATTTTCGGGCAGACCGCCGAATGATACAAAACCGATTCCCTCAGTGGTCAGAATATCCGCACGAATGGACTTGCGCATTTCCTGCTCAAAGTCGCCTGAGCTGAACATTTGATTCTTTACCGCTATTGTCATAAGAGGCAGATCATCTCTGCTGCCGCGGATCAGAACCGGAGGAGCTGCATCACGCGGAAGATCATTTTTTACCGCCTCAATATTTTTTCTGAGATCGAGCACCGCGCGATCCATATTATGACCATATGTAAAAAAACATTCCGTTACGCCGTACATATCCACGGATACTGAACGCATCTTCCGAAGCCCTTCGGTAGTGCTCGCCGCCTGTTCAATTTTTGAGGTAATAAGCTGTTCTATTTCCGACGCACCCCCTTTGGAAAATTCAGTTACAACCGACACCACGGGAATACTGATCGACGGCATCAGTTCCACCGGCAATCGAACCGATGTATAGACACCAAAAATTATAACTCCGAGAAAAGTTAACAGAGTAAAAACATTATTGCGCAGAAGAAAAGCAAGATACAAATTCATGTCTTAAAAATAAAAGACCACACTTCTTTAAGCGTATTCGTAAAAATATCCGCTGCGCCCTTTTCATCACCGCCCTGTAATTTCAGTTCATAGGTATGACCGGTACTTATATTTTCGAAGGACAACTGAAGATTGGACTGCTGTAAGAGAGCCGCCGAATAAATATATATCCCGGTTCCGGAGATATTGGTTCCGTACAGAGATGAAACTGACAGCTCACCTATGAGTCGGTGTTCCATCATAGGACGTGTGAAAAGAACGGACATATTGGTATACCGCGTACCGCTCTGCAGAGAAATGACCTGGCCTTGCGAAAGGATGGCTCCGGTACTATCCCTGACTGCGAGCACTGCCGGACGGATTGAATTGCTGCCGTTTATCCTTATCCGGTATGATACTGTCTTCGAAAGAGTATTGCCGTATACATCAGGAAGTCCCGCATTAATGGTAAGAGTATACTCTTTTTCTGAAATCAGCGCGCGATCGGGAATAAATGTAATCGCAGTGTTGCTTCCCATTTGAGGATCACATATACCGGATACTAAATCGCTGAAAGAAAAAGATCTCTTAAAAAATTCAGAACTCACGGGATTTGAAAAATGGAAAACAACTTTTTCATCTTTATTAATATTTTCAGTAACACTTATTTGATTGAAGATTGTACCTGAACTTGAAACCGCGCCGGTAAGGGTTAATTCGGAAAAATTAGAACTCGTGGTAAAACTGGACAGAAAATCATCTCCCAGGGTGTATCCGGCGGTGTCGCTCAGTTCTTTTTTTATTTTTATTGTATAAAGCGCGGCCTGCAGCAGATCTGCAGCCGGAAGTATGGTGAATGTAAGCCCGCTTTTATTATACTGTGCAGAGACGGAAGGAATGATCGAGAACGCTTTGATGAAATCTTCTTTCGCCACATCTCTGTTTACCGACACTGTTATCTGCGGTCTCTTTCCGACATTATACTGGCCGTTTACCGGCAGTACCGATACCACGGCCAATCCGTCCGCAACCGGGGCGCCGGGAGTAAAAACTGACTGAAACCGTTCACTCAGGTTGCGTCCGCCATTGCATTCTGCATTTTCTGTTATTTCAATTCTGTACACAGTCCCTGATCGTAATTTCTGTTCAGGAGAAAAAATCATTGTATCAGGTCCCGGCCAGTTAAAGAATCCGTCTGAAAGGGCGCCGGTACTGTGTCCTTCTTTTATGCCGAGAGTGAAAGATGATTCACACAGCTTCTTGTTCATCGGTTTTGAAAAAATAACAGTAACCGCCGTATCGGTTTGCACACCGGATGCGTTATCTTCAGGAATAATGGAAAAGACCAGAGGCCTGTCCGGGAAAAACCTGCTGCATGAAAAAAGACACAACACCGCAAAAAAAGAAAAAATACTTTTATTCATCCCAAAAAATTTTTAATTTATTCTGCGCGGATTATGTATTCATAATCGCGGTTAAGCGTCCGCCCATCGAGAGTTTTTAATCCTGACGCTCCTCCGAGTATACGAAGACGATAATTGTTCGTCACACCTATTGAAGCGCTGCTTATTGTGATTACACCGGAAAGAGCTGATATGTCATGAATAATACCCGTCAGGGTTTTATTATTACCGGAAAGAAATGAAAGCGCGCATGAACTGTACAGTGACGGCATATTCAGCGCCTGAGTAGTTTCCAGGCCTATTTTGAAAATAATGACATTACCCGAAACGGGAATGGTCGTTATCACTGATTCACTGAACTGATATACGGTATCGTTTGATGCATATGTTATGGTAAAAGGCGCATCAAAGACACTGCCGGTAAAATAATAAAAATAGTTTTCAGTACCGGTTATTATCAGATTAGTTCCGGCAATGTCCGGCCCCAGACGGATGGAGTACCAGGTATTCCAGGTAAGCGGCGCTGAGGGAATAAAAGCAAGCCGCGTATCATTTACCCACTGAAAATATCCTGCCGGACGCGGAGTGAGTGTAATTTTTTCACTCAGACCGTCTTTGTACATCGGCATTGAAAAATCAAAAAAAAGATTGGTCATCATCGGTAATTCATGTGAATAATTTGTAAGATAGCGGTTCTGCGAGGGCAGCAGTAACCGGTCGGCGCTGGTAATGCCGAGCAACACAGGCGCGCTTCCTGCGAATCCGGTAAAAAAAGAAAATGAAAAATCATTTTCCAAACGGGCGTTATTCTCACCGTATAAACCGGAGCTTATGGTAACGGTATATTCTGATGAAGGAACGAGCGCGGTAAATGGCGTAAATTTCAGAGAAACACCGTCAGAGGTTACCATGCCCGGCGTATCGGGAAGAATTGAAAAATATTTTTGCAAATTAAGTTCCGTATTTATTTTTGCTGAAAAAACTACAGAAATTACCGGCCGCATATTTGCGGTGCCGAAATAGTATTCAGCAGGATACCGGGACTTGACAGAAAAATTAGTATGCTCGACTCCGGTAGTAAAACTATAGGCTTCTTCACTGATAAACGCATTGCCCTGTAAATCTTTTAAGCCTTCATTAAATGTAAGTGTATATTTTATTCCTATCTGAAGTGGTTTAACCGGAATAATAGTTATTTCACTGTCAGTGCCGTCAAACGTTATTGGTACTGCTGACTGATTCTGAATCAGTGAGATGCCGTTTATTAAGGATTGTTTATCCATCGGCTCGCTGAATACCACATACGGATGTATATTTGTAAGTACATTTACCGCTCTGTCCATGGGGATTACTTCCAGAATGACCGGGTTACTAAAATCAAAAATATTTGCAATTTGAGGAAAATGGCTGCAGGATATAAAAAGAAGACCAACAAGGCATATTGTCTTTAATCCGGTGATTCCGGAAAATACTTTATTTAGATTTTTTTTATGAATTGGTTTCATACTGCACCATTACCTGCATTCCGTCGTACAGACTGGATCCTGATGGTCTGAGAATAGTATCTCCGTCTTTTAACCCTTGAATAACTTCAAACCTGGAACCGATTTTATCTCTGATTGTTACCGTCCTGCGCTCTGCTGATGCCCGTATGAGAACAAACGCAGTAGCCTGTGTGCCGCTGATATCGCGCAAATAATCAAAAGAAACAAGAAGTCCTTTTTTTTCGATTGTTTCGGATATTTTTACACGGGCATACATTCCGGGTTTTAAAAAACTATCTGTATTTTTTACAATTCCTTTTATCAGAAATACTCCCGCTTCCCTGTTTACTACAGGCGAGATAATGTCGGCTTTTGCGTTATATATTCTGTTTTTATCTGCATCAACAGTGAACTCAATACGACTGCCGGGACGGACACGCGGGTACCATTCTTCCGGCACACTGCATTCGATTAATACTTCCTCAAGAGCGATAATCACATACACCGGCGCGGTTCTGTCCGCTTTCTCTCCGATGTCATATGTTTTTACCGCGATAGTACCGGAAATGGGCGCATAGACACTGCTTTTTGCGATATGATTATCAACCGCTTTCACGCGCGACTCAATATTTTTCAGACGCATACGCGCGCCGTCAAGCCTTGCGCGTTCGCTTCTTGTGTTTATCAGAATAACCTGTTTCCGGATGCCGTCCGGATCACTTTCTATTTTCAATCCTGCACGTTCAATATCAGACTCTCTGTAGCCAATCTGCTGTGCAGCAAACGCTTTCTCCTGAATTTCAATAGCCGATTGTTCATTGAGATAGGCAAGCTGCGCCGCGAGAAGATCTTCGCGCGGGATTCCTCCTACATTATACAGCTCCATTTTTTTATTCAGCTCCCGCGCGCTGTTTGAAAAATTCAAATACCGCACCTGAAGTTCCTGAGCTGTTTTTTCCAGATAAATAGAATTCCGTTCGACCGCAAGCTCTGCATCCGCGAGAGCGGCGGCGCTGACGTGTTCGTTATGCTCCGCTTCGAGCCGCTCACTTTCTATCTGCTCACGTTCTATTTTGAGCCCATCAGTGTCGATGGTAAAAAGGAGCATCCCCTGCCTGACCCGGCTACCCTCCTGCACGTGCATCGCAGTGATAATTTCCTCACGCGGAGAGGTAACATTTACTTTTGTTCGGACTCCGATGACCGCGCCGAGTTCAAGAATATTTTTATAGGGTTCGGAAGCGAGCGTATATCCAAATGCGTGCGTAACCTGATCAGGCGCAGCTGCAGGGGTTTCTTTTTGCCGCGCGCAGTTTGCGCATGCCAGTGCCGCGCACACCAGCACTACACGTATGCATGACACGGAACACAATACTTTTATTTTTTTCATTAACATGATCATTCCCGAACCGGTGTACTCCTTAGTCATGAAACTGCTCTCCGATTAAGATAATACCCAATGCGCCTGGTACACGTCCGATGTCCCGCTCAAAGCTGTAAATTTTCTGCATGTAGGCAATAGAATCCTGATAATACACCAGTTCGGATTCAATACATTCAAGCATTTTTTCAAGATACTGGTTTAGCGGCACCTCGCCTGTTCGGTGTCTCCATTTAATAATTTCAAGCCTGTTTTTATCGATGGATAGTTTCATTTTACGGACGTTGAGTGTTTTGTAGGCAATTTTTATATCGGCAACAACCGTATCGAATGTGTTTTGAATTTGAATTGCTCCGGTCTGAAGAGAATTCTCGGCAATCTGTACGGCTATGCGTGCCGCCTTTACCGTTCTGACTGAACTACCCGGTTCACCGAAACCGACATCGTTCTGACTGTTTGCGGAGATCATATTCCCGTTATTATCGTGAGAATAGTTCTGCCTTCCCGTATATTTCGCATTTCCTAAATCCATACTCATGTTAAGCGTAATTCCCCAGTTTTTAGTCCTCGGAAGGTACTGCGCATCAGTAAAATGCGAATCGCTTATGGAAAAACTTCCATTCAGACTTAATTCCGGAATTGATTTCCGTCTCAGATCCGACGCCGCCAGGCGCGCATTTTCAAGCCCAAGCCTGGCTGAAGCATACTCAAGACTGCGGTGTAAGTAGAGTCGGCGCATCTCTTCTTCATTAAAATCAGGAGGCAGATACCTGAGGCTTTTGGAAAGAGTTTCTTTTAAAACAAGCGGCGCGGCCGCGCTGAGCTGACATACGGTTTTTAAAGCAATGAGACTGTTGGAATATATATTTTCCTGCTGCATGACCTGAATTTCCGCTTCTTTTTCACGGCTTACCATTTCAAGATAATCTATCTCAAGGATTTGTCCAAGACCGAGTTTTGTTTTCTGGATGCTTTTTTCACGGGTTATCGTCCGTAGAAATTCTTTACGGACACGCATTGATTCACCGGCAAGAAGAACGTCGAGGTATGCGAGAACCGCAGAAAGACTGATATTAATTTTAGACCTGCGGATTTCTTCTTCGGTTAATACCTGCTGCTTTACCTGATTTTTTAATTGCCGGCGCCGCTTTCCTCCGTCAAAAAGAAACTGATTTATTCCGCAGCGAACTGTCCGCGCGCGGGTATCCGGAGATCCTATTCCCGCACTCTCGCTGCCGTCAACACCCGCGGATATACCGGGAACATAAGGTAATAAAAAATCTTTATGTGTAATCCGGCTTACATTAAACTGCATTTCCCCAAGAAAAACAGCATTATTCCGTGAAAGAGCAAAATCGCCGATCTCTGCGAGGCCTATCTCTATTGGGAAAAGATGCAGACAAAGCATGTAAAAAACAATATAGTTGCGCATGGGAAAGTGAATAAACCTGAATTATAGACGCACTGAAAAAACGATGAATTATTTAAATATTACTCCAGTTCCGAAATAAACACCCTGACCAGACCATGGATATGTTTTTGCAGCACATCAAATCTGTCTATACTATTTCGGGCGCGGATAAACCGCCTTACTTCAGCGCCGCTGCCTTTACCCTCAAAACTTTCGGGTATCCGCATTCCGATACATGCCGAGTTTCGTCCGCCGCTTATAATATCGCGTTCATCAAAAATAATATATATCTCGATTGGAATAATTGTTTTATGCATTCCCCTGCTTTTAATTGCCGAGCTGTTTGATGCAGAAATATCCGATTCAGAAATAACGGATTCAGAAATATTCGATGCGGAACTATTCTGCCCGGAAGCATTTTTCGCAGAAATTATCCCGGAATGTCCATTTGTTGCAGATAATGACGGAGCTGCAGAAAAATTTTTATCAGTATTTTCTTTTGATGCATTATTGAGAAATACGGCTTGTCCGGAAAATAATTCTTCTGCAGTAATTTTTTGATCGGTATAATTTTTTGTATCAAAAGGGTCGGCATCTGCATTTTCGGAATTGGTCTTTTTTGACTGCGCCGAATGAAAAGAAAGACCCATTTGCGCAAAGGAAAATCTCAGCGCGTCAGGGAGCGCGTCTTTAATATAGATTGCTTTATCCGGTGGAGAAATCCGTATTGATTCTAACACAACAGTCGTCTGCCCCCTCACTGCCGCTTTTCTTGCGCTATCCGGAATAACTCTCTGCGTTCCCGCGCAGCCAAAAAACAAAAGTACGATTAACGGAAAAAATGCGATGACGATTTTCATTTTTAATCGGCCTTTTTGGACAAAAGAATTGCCGCAGCGGATTGAATATCTTTCTGAAACTTAAGAATATTCCGGGCAATACTGCGGTTTACGGAAGGATTATCTTTGTGCATTGACAACAACATGGAAAGCGCCGGAAGATAGGCGGAATCGATCGTAATGATTTCGCGTAATATTGTTTCCGCAGTGCGGAAATCACGGCGATAAAAATATGCAATTCTGGCCAGGTACAATCTGGGTTCCAGAAAAACCACGGACTGATTTGTCAGTTGCTGAAAAAGCAGCGCGGCCGTATCAATGTACCCGTCGTGTGAACCGGAAAAAAAATATGCCTTGGCTACCTGTAAACCGCACAGAGGGGGAAGGCGCTCTTGCTTCCGTGCGGGCAAAACAGAATACAAATCAATGACTGCCTGAAGTTCCTGTTTTTCGTATAATTGTTCTATTTGGATACAGACGCCGCCTGTATCATGGTTTTTTTGACACGCACACAATACAAAAAAACACAGCGCTGCAGCGCAGATTATAAAACCCTGTTGTCCAGAAATATATTTTTTCACACATATTTATACAATGTGCGGACTTCTGAGACTTGCCCTGTGCCGGCCTTGAAATTTATGAATATGTATGCTTATTTACGCATATGATACATTAAGTGCTCACCCAAAAGTGTACTGACTTAGTTAATATAGTAGTGCAAATTTTAAATAACTTCACCGCTGATTACAGAACTTCAGCTAATCTGAAATAAGTA
>Ga0180008_1000782_pt1 | contig 23291 bp, 25 predicted proteins | sample MM_PW_MetaG_FD_121121 | JGI IMG/M metagenome (GOLD analysis project Ga0180008, IMG submission 121121) | Groundwater microbial communities from the Aspo Hard Rock Laboratory (HRL) deep subsurface site, Sweden - MM_PW_MetaG | ecosystem: Environmental > Aquatic > Deep subsurface > Groundwater...
TTATCAGTTAAAATATTTGATCGATACGGTAAGCTAATAACTGTACTTAATCAAAACCAAGTCTGGAACGGAACCTATAATGGGCAACTGATTCCTGCAACTGATTATTGGTTTGTAGTAAATTGGGCAGATGGAAAAGAATACAAAGGCCATTTTAGCTTGAAGCGCTAAAGTCATTGCTGAAATCTGGAAGTTTATACAGTAGTACTTCTAAATTTGACTTTTATTTATGAAATCAAGAAAGTTGAAGTTCCAATATTTTTGGTATTTTTACAAAAACAAATTTACACATGCCAACAGACTGTATCAGCTATCAAGATTCTGGATATTTTTCTCCTTTGATGAATGATTATTTGAATCAAAAAGATACGCTAAACAAACTATATAATCGATTCCCTACTTTAGAAAATTTTGGAAAGCAATTACAAGAAAAGTCAGCAAATTTCTCCAATGGAAATAGAGCACTCCTTGTAAAAGCATTACAAGAACAATATTCTAAGATCAATATTTCGGATTTAACTGCGCAAAACATTAATTTGTTACAGTCAACCCATACCTTTACAATAACCACGGGACACCAACTAAATTTGTTTAGCGGTCCCTTGTATTTTTTGTACAAAATCATCTCTACCATTAACCTCACTAAAGAGTTAAAAGCCAAATACCCGGACAACGATTTTGTACCCATTTACTGGATGGCAACAGAAGACCATGATTTTGAAGAAATTAATTATTTTAATTTTAAAGGTAAAAAATTTCGATGGAACAAGGAAAGTACAGGACCTGTAGGCCGATTATCAACGGAAGGTTTAAGTGAATTTTTCGATATTTACCAGCAAGAGTTAGGCACAAGCACTAATGCAGAACAATTAAAAAAAATATTTACAAAGTCGTATTTAGAGCATGATAATTTAGCTGATGCAACGCGTTATTTAGCCAATGCTTTATTTGGAGACTTCGGTCTAGTTATTCTAGATGCCGATAGCACTGACTTAAAACGCAGTTTCATCCCGTTTGTAAAAGATGAACTTGTACAGCATACATCCCATAAAGCAGTTTTAGAGACGACAGAACAACTTCAAGAATACAACATACAAGTTAACCCTCGTGAAATTAACTTGTTTTATATTGAGGACACGGTAAGAGAACGTATTATATTAGAAAATGATGTTTACAAAATAAATAATACTAAGCAAGAGTTTAGTCTTGAACAAATTTTAGTCTTATTGGAAAGTAATCCAGAGCGCTTTAGCCCTAATGTTATCATGAGACCATTGTATCAGGAGGTAATTCTGCCTAATCTTTGTTATATCGGTGGAGGTGGTGAAATTGCCTACTGGCTAGAACTAAAATCTTTTTTTGATGCAGTAAAAGTTACTTTTCCAATGCTATTGGTACGAAATTCAGTGCTATTAGCCACCGAAAAGCAGGCTAAAAAAGCAGACAAACTAAATTTAAATTGGACAGATTTATTTTCGAAACAAATGAATTTAGTGAACAAGAAAACAGCTCAATTATCTGCGTTTTCAATAGATATGTCCCCGCTAAAAGAACAGTTAAAACAACAGTTTGAAACTTTACACCTCATAACAGAGCAAACAGACACCTCATTTGTAGGTGCCGTCAAAGCACAAGAGACAAAACAACTAAAGGGTTTAGATAATTTAGAAAAACGCTTATTAAGAGCTCAAAAACGAAAATTAGCAGACGTTTTAGAACGTGTAACCGATTTACAGAACGAACTTTTCCCAAATAAAAGCTTGCAAGAGAGACAAACTAATTTCTCAGAATTTTATTTGGAAAATGGCGAAAAGCTAATTTCTAAATTACTGAAGCAGTTAAAACCGTTAGACCAAAATTTCACAATCACAATTCTGTAATTTGAACTAAAATTTTAGCAACAATTCTAATAAAAAAATAGTATTTTTGCCCAAAATATAAAAATAAACAAAAAAATGGCTACTAATAGAACTTTTACAATGATCAAGCCTGATGCTGTTGCTAACGGACACATCGGAAACATTCTTGCAATGATTACAAATGCAGGTTTCAAAATCGTTTCTTTAAAATTAACACAACTTACAGTTGCTGACGCTCAAGCATTTTATGCTGTTCACGCTGCTAGACCTTTTTACGGTGAATTAGTTGAATTCATGTCAAGAGGACCAATCGTTGCTGCTATTTTAGAAAAAGATAACGCAGTAGAAGATTTCAGAACTTTAATTGGAGCTACAAATCCAGCTGAGGCTGCTGAAGGAACTATCCGTAAAGCATACGCTACTTCAATTGGAGAAAATGCAGTACACGGTTCTGATAGTGATGAGAACGCAGCTATCGAAGGTGCTTTCCATTTTGCTGGAAGAGAGCAGTTCTAATATATTGCTAAACATACATGGTTTTTAAAGTCAAATTTAAAAATCTACAATATTAATAATCCCGTCTGCACGAGCATGACGGGATTTTTTATAAAACAAACTTTCGTTTAAATTCTTATCTCAAAACGACATCTTTAACAACATCGCGGCGTAATTCCTCATTAATCATCGTAATAATTTTTGATTTACCATGACTCAACTCTTCCCTTAAAACCGCCGATGTCAGCTCTACATAAAGTGTACTTCCTTTTAACACTACATTGCGCGTATAACTATTCACGCCATTTCCCATTAAATTACTCCAGGCATCTTTAACATCTATTTGATCCATGCCGGGTTGTAACTTATTAACTTGAATAATCTGTTTCAACACATCACCCACCGTACTCTGATTACTTAGTCTTTTCGCCATCTCCTAATAAATTTATTGCTTCTGTTTTCTTGTAATGATATTCTTTTTTATCGGCATTTACCACCACTAATTCTGCATCAGTAAGCGTTACAATTTCCTCACTCCATTTCATAAATGGAGTTTTATAATCCAAAAACACCTGATCATCTACAAAACGAACCGCTACCGCTTCCTGAGTATCATTCACTAAAAAAGTCCCGTTTAATTGCGGCATAACTTTCTTTCTAAATCCTGAGTTATCTTTAATATCAAAAAAATCATAGGTTTCATTCATCTTATAATCCTTGTCATCCCCTTTATCAAAAACTACTTTTTCTATCTCCCAATAGCCATTAATTTTAGCAATATCAGTAGGCTCAATTTTTTGCTTGCAGGCAATAAACAATAAGGAAATAAATAAAATTTTAAAACTACTTTTCATGTGCAATACTATTTAAATATATAACTATAATTTTTAGGAGCTATTTCCCGCTGTTCGCTGTATCCTCGTGTTAATTGTTCCATTCTTCCACAATCAACACTCGGGATGCCGCTTCCATCAGGGCTAGGAAATCCCGGTACATAACATCTTTATCCTTTTACAAAGTTACTCTTAAAAAGGGCAAAGCAAAAGAAAAATACATTAAACTATTTTAGCTATTTTTGATCAAAGCAAAAAATAACCGTATACCAAATGATAAAACATACCTCAATATTAGTACTACTTGTATGCTGTATTGCTTGTAGCAAAGAGCCTGTAAGAAGCAATCCGATTTCAGAAAACATGTACTTCCCTCCGGTAACAAACACTATCTGGGAAACGAAATCTATAGCAAACCTAAATTGGAACCAAAACGCGGTGCAACCACTGCTCGATTACCTTGAATTAAAAAACTCAAAATCTTTTATGATCATCGTAAACGGACGAATTGTAATCGAAAACTATTTTAATAACCATAGCGCATCTACTAATTGGTACTGGGCAAGCGCAGGAAAAACATTAACGACTGCTGTCACAGGAATAGCAGAACAAGAAAACTTAATCGATATAAACGCTAAAGTATCTACCTATTTAGGACCGGGTTGGACGAGTGAACCGCTAAATAAAGAAAACTTAATTACTTGCAAAAACCTGCTTACCATGACTTCAGGAATTGAAGACATCTTAAATGGTGATGGAGTAGCTCCAGGAAATTTACAATACAAAGCCGATGCTGGAACACGTTGGGCCTATCACAACGTTTATGTAAAACTGCAGGATGTGATTGCTCAAGCAAGCGAACAAACTTGGTCAAATTACTTTAATACCAAACTACGAGATAAAATAGGAATGGATGGTGCATGGCTTACCATTGATAATAGTAGTGTATATTTTAGCACAACCAGAAGTATGGCACGTTTTGGATTGCTAGTACTCAACAACGGAAAATGGGAAAACAACACCATCATTAATCCAAACTATTGCACAGCAGCTACAACCTCTTCACAAATCATCAATCAAGCCTACGGATACCTGTGGTGGCTAAACGGCAAATCAAGTTACCGTTTACCACAATCACAACAAGAGTTTCAAGGCAGTTTAATACCTGCAGGTCCAAAAGATATGTTTATGGCACTAGGCAAAAATGATCAAAAGATTTACGTGATACCTAGTAAAAAAATGGTGGTTGTTAGAATGGGTGAAGCCGCGGACAATGTTAATTTAGCTTTATCTGATTTTGATAATGCACTTTGGACAAAAATAAATGCTTTGTATAATTAAAATCCACCTACAAGACAATCGCGCTAGATCATTTGAAGTTGAAAAAAATTATTCACCTAAATATTCATCCAAAAACAAAATAACATTCACTTTATAAATTCGATAAGACGAAAAGTGACTCTCCACCGCAGCTCTAAATTTTGTGTGATTATTCAAATAAAAGGTTTCACATTGAACATCATCACATTCTCTAATCATTTCAAGTTTGTTACAAAATTCGACCAATTGATCTTGAAAAGATTCATTTAAAATTTGTACGGTGTTCAAATCCTGCAATAAAGTGTCAACGTTACTTTTGCTATTCTCTACTTGTTTAAAAAGACGTGAAGTTAGCATTCTCTCAAAAAATAAGATCTCGATATTAATCATTGCGATCTCTTCTGTCCAAAACTTAATGTCTTGATCCATAAATTTCATTTGGACCTCATCAATCGTTTCGTGTTTATAAATTAAATCTTTCATATATCGTTCTCTGTTATAAATTATTGGGGCTGTCTTACATCAATAATAGCGATGTTTTTTATCCCTGAAGGAAAAACCCACTCGAGTATATCCCCTTGTGCATATCCAAATAGCGCCAATGCCATTGGGGACAGAATAGAAATCTTACGATTGGTTATATCACTCTTTTCTGGAATAACAATTTGGAAACTTTGCTCCGATCCACCAGAGGTTGTAATTGTTATTTCTGAATTAAAACGTATCACATCCTGCGGCATCTTCTGAGATTCTAGAATTTTTGCTGTGAGTAGCTCTAATTTTAGTTTTTTTAAATATGCAGCGTAGGAAGCATCTTCTATACTGTGAGCATTAGCTATACTTCTAAGTAGTAATCCCTGCTCTTTTTTATCTACTATTAGTTGACCGTATTTCATATATAAATGAATTTAATGACAAGATAAACCTTTATAGAAATGGGTAATAACTATAAAGGTTTACACTCTTAATTAAAATTATGGAAAAATACCACGTTGAACGTAAGCGGTTTCTATTCGCTTTATTGCTAATATGTATGCCGCAGTCCTCCAATCGGTTTTATCGTCAACAACAACTTTTTCTACTTTAAGGAAAACCTCAGTAAGTTTTTTGTCGATCTTAAACATAACTTCATCCAACTGCCACAATTCACCATTCCTATTTTGTAACCACTCAAAATAACTACCAATTACACCTCCAGAATTACACAAGATATCTGGAATTATCGTGATCCCCTTATCAAGTAATATTGTTTCACCTTCCGTATCTATAGGACCGTTTGCACCTTCCGCAATCACATCAGCTTTTACTAAATAGGCATTTGCAGCAGTGATTTGATTCCCTAATGCAGCTGGAATTAAAATATCACAATCTAATCCAAAGAAAGAAGATGGATCAATTTCATCTGCCCCTTGAAAACCTTGAATCGAACCTTTTCTTGGCTTAGAATGCACAAACAAATCCTCTACAGCAATACCTGCATCATTAAAAATTGTAGCATGAGCATCTTGTACCGCTACTAAAATAGCGCCATCATTTGTTAAAAAATGAGAAGTCCAATAGCCTACGTTTCCAAAACCTTGAACAATAAATTTCTTCCCAACTAAACTTTCACCTTTACTTTTATATAGCAACTTAATTGTCAAGTAAACACCATATCCAGTCGAGCGATTTCTTCCTTCTAAACCACCAGAACCTACGGGTTTCCCTGTTACAACATGTTGATTACGAGAACGCTCTGATGATGATTTAGTAGACATAAAAGTATCTGCCATCCATGCCATGGTCTGCTCATTTGTATTCACATCCGGTGCTGGAATATCGTGCTCTGGGCCTATATTCTCTCCTAAAGCATAGGTAAAACGTCTTGTTATCCTTTCCAACTCTCCAATAGAATACGCTCTTGGATCAATTTGGATTCCACCTTTAGCACCTCCGTAAGGCAATCCCGCTAATGACGTTTTCCAAGTCATCCACATTGCTAAAGCTTTAGCATCTTCTACATCTACGGTAGGATGATAGCGCAAACCTCCTTTATAAGGACCTAGCGCATTATTGTGTTGTACTCTATATCCTGTGAAAATTTTTACTTCACCCGTATCCATTTTAACTGGAAAATGAAGTATTATTTCATTGTTAGTAATTGATAAAATATTTCTGATGTTAGAATTCAAATGGATCAAATCTGCCGTTTTATTAAACTGCTGCATCACATTATCCAACATGCTTTTTTTGGTATTCTCTTTTACTGCTGTCATATATTCTAATTATAAAGTTCACAAAACATTTTATTAGTTCGCTGCAAAGTGCAGTAAGAGTTAGCGTCGCAATTACTACATAATCCGGCACTACTCTCTGTGATCGCTACCTCTATTTTATCAGCTAGCATAACGCCACAACTCAAAGTATTACTCCTTTTTCCCATGCCTGAAAACTTGCTAATAGGAACAAAGTCCATTGTTTGTTGATTTAGTGTATTCATCTTTTACAATTTATTTTTTTTATTCATTGTTTTGCATCTAATAGACAATAGGTATGCCAACACAACATATTGATGTACCATAAAACAAAAAAACCCTTATATCTAAGGGTTTAGGTTTTTAATAAATTAAAATAGAAGAAAAACTACCGGAGAGAAAATACCCGATATGGGAGAAATCACCCAATAAAAACGGAACTAATTCTCAATTTTTTGACGAAGTGTTTTGCGATCGATTTGAAGAATCTCGGCCGCACGCGTTTTATTATTTCCCACTGCTGCAAGCACTTTAAGTATGTGCGCTTTTTCAACATCTTTTAAAGATTTAAGTTCTTCATTTTCTTGAGGAATTGAATATTTTAAATATTCAGGAACATCACTTAACTCAATTTGATCAGCACTCATAATTATCATACGTTGTACAACATTTTCAAGCTCTCGAACATTTCCAGGCCAAGAATGTCTTTTTAAAACATCAAACACTTTATCAGAAATAGTTATAGAAGGCTTATTGTATTCTGCCCCATATTTAGTTAAAAATGTCGTAGTTAATAATTTAATGTCGTTCTTACGTTCTCTTAGTGGAGGCGTCTCAATATTTACCACGTTGAGTCGATAGTAAAGATCTTCTCTAAACAGTCCTTTACTAGCTAGATCATAAAGATCTGCATTAGTCGCAGCTATTATTCTTAGTTCTATTGTTTCAGATTTTTGAGACCCCACTCTGCTTACTTCTTTTTCTTGAAGTACACGTAGTAATCTTGTTTGCGTACTTAAGGGTGCTGTTCCAATTTCATCTAAAAAAATAGTACCGCCATTAGCTGCTTGAAAAAAGCCATCTCTTGTTTCATTTGCACCTGTAAATGCCCCTTTAACATATCCAAAAAGCTCTGATTCTATTAGATTTTCTGGGATAGCACCACAATTTACAGCAATAAATGGTTTAGAGGTGAATATTCCTTGATTGTGAATAGCCTTTGCTACAAGCTCCTTACCTGTTCCGCTCTCTCCTTGTATTAAAATGGTTGCTCTATTATCTTTTACACGCTCAATTACATCAAACAGGTCTACCATTTGCTGTGATTGACCAACAATATTACCATAGTTAGCAACATTTTCAAAAACAGTAGTTTTCACTTCTTTAGTTGTAACTTTAAAACCATCCTTATTACCAAAAACTTTTAAAACGGCATTTTTTAGTTCGTCATTAGTAAAAGGCTTAGCTAAGTAATCTAAAGCACCTGATTTAACGGCTTCAACAGCGCTATCAACAGAAGGGAATCCAGTAATTACAAGCTTTGGAATAAGAGGAAAACGCTCTTGAACATATTTTACAAGTTCAATACCGTTAATGCCAGGCATTTGTAAATCAGTGATTAGCAGATCAATTTTAGTAAATTTTAAAATTTCAATCGCTTCGACAACAGAGGAAGCCTTATAAGTATGAAAATTTAGAGCTTTTAAATTGCGATGAAGCAACTCAAGCATATCATAATTATCATCTACAATTAAAATATTTTCTGTATTTAATTTCATTTGGAATTACTTAGCGGTAATCGAACTTGAAAAACAGTTCCTTTAGGTTTATTATCAAAGGTAATTATATCCCCTTTATGACTTTTTACAATTCCGTGCACTACACTTAAACCTAGGCCGGATCCTTCTCCAATAGGTTTGGTAGTAAAAAAAGGTTCGAATATTTTAGATTTTAGATTAGGATCAATACCTACGCCTTGATCTTTCACTTCTACAAAAAAACTATTTTCTAAGGTGTACGTTTTAATTATGATAATCGTATCAAGAGGAGAAGCGTATATCGCATTTATCAAAATATTAAATAATACTTGAGTAAATTGAATAGGATCAAGTTGTGCTTCTAATTCAAAGTCTTCAATATCTATTTCATATCTAAGGCTGGCTTTTACAAAGTTAGGTCGCAATAAACTCACTGCTTCTGTAAGTATCGGAATGACTTTTACAAATTTCATGTTCTGAGGCATCTCACATGAAAAAAACATTAATTTCTTAACCACCTCTCTAGAATAAATTGCTGCTTTTATAATTTTAGCGCTATCCTGCTGTGATTGTTTTTCCTTGGATTTTTCATTAATAAACTCAGCAAAGCCTAATATATTTCCTAACGGTGTATTTAATTCATGTGCAATTCCAGCTGTTATTTCACCTAAAATAGAAAGTCTATCAATACGCTCAGCGCTTCGCTTTAAAAGGATTTCTTTCCTCTCGTTTAAATGTTTTTCATAAAAAGAGGTAATATCAGTGACTACTTTTTTTAATAATTTTTCTTCATCATTCAAAAAATGCTGATTACAAAATTTATCCGAGGGGTAGTGTACTTTAATATAACCTAAATCATTATCGAAGATTTTAATTATTACTTTTTGAAAGATAGTATCTATAGGAAGGATGTTTGTGGTGCTGTAATAGTGCTCTAATTTAAATTCGACAATAGAATCTTCCGAAAAACGCCAAGCATTTTTTAAAATAAAGCAAATTGAGTCAAACTTGTCTTCTATCGCACTATCTTGTTTAGCAAGCGCAGAAGAAACGTCATATAAGCAAGTTAGTTCCTTTATTCGTTCTTTTAATATTTCTTCAGTAGATATATAACTCATAAAAAAATCGCTTTAAAAAATGGTTATGGAAGAAATCTAACTAGTTTAGTTGTATCGACTCTCGATAAGAATTAAAACTTTAAAACACGTTAAATAGTAATATATTTTAAATATTGTGAAGAAACTAAATAGGATAGTACACAGTAAAACGAGTTCTACTTTGAACTCACTTTCTTGTAAACACCAAATAAAAATAACACAACACCAGCGCCTAAAAAAGCTCCATGTGCGAATTGCGATTTATCTCTAACCACATTGGCGATAACAAAACAAATTAGACTTATAAAATACAATTGAAGCGGACTAATATCTTTCATGGTACCTAGCATTATTTAAAAAAACTATCTACAAATTCAAATTTATTAAAAACTTGTAGGTCTTCAATTCCTTCTCCAACACCTATATATTTCACTGGAATTTTGAACTGGTCTGAGATACCAATTACAACTCCACCTTTTGCAGTACCATCAAGTTTTGTAACCGCTAATGCAGTGACCTCTGTAGCTGCTGTAAATTGCTTAGCTTGTTCAAAGGCATTTTGACCAGTTGATCCATCAAGCACCAAAAGTACATCATGTGGCGCATCAACAACTACTTTTTGCATCACACGCTTTACCTTTGTAAGCTCGTTCATTAAATTTACTTTGTTATGTAAGCGTCCTGCTGTATCTATGATAACGATATCTGCATTTTGCGCTACAGCTGATTGCAAAGTATCAAATGCAACTGAAGCGGGATCAGAACCCATATTTTGTCTTACAATAGGAACTCCTACTCTGTCTGCCCAAATTTGTAATTGATCAATTGCTGCAGCTCTAAAAGTATCTGCAGCACCAAGTACAACATTGTATCCTTGCTTTTTAAACTGATAGGCTAATTTACCAATAGTCGTAGTTTTACCCACACCATTTACCCCAACAACCATTAAAACGTATGGTTTACTATTGATAGGTATGACAAACTCTGTTGCTTCTCCAGTATTGGTTTCAGATAATAATGCCGCAATTTCTTCTTGCAATATACGATTCAACTCGTCTATCCCTAAATACTTATCCGCTGCGACACGTTCTTCTATTCGAGTTATAATTTTCAAAGTAGTATCGACACCTACATCAGAGGAAACTAAAATTTCTTCTAAATTATCTAAAACATCATCATCAACCTTAGATTTACCGGCAACTGCTTTACTTAATTTAGAGAAAAAGGTTGTTTTGGTTTTTTCTAGACCTTTGTCTAGACTTTCTTTCTTCTCTGATGAAAATATTCTTTTAAAAAAACTCATTGTATCATTGGTATTAAAAATGAATCATCGGATCTATGGAACCAATACGATTTCTAACTGGTAAAGATATAAAATAAAAAAGCTACTTCCGAAAGAAAGTAGCTAATCTATATACTGCTGTAATGAATTATTTTTTACTCAAAAATTCATCAACTAATTCAGGTACAATAATTGTTTCAACAAATGTATATGCACCAGTTTTTGGAGATTTCACCATTTTGATGGCTTTTGATAATCTCTTAGAAGATGTCTGTAACGATGCTACGGTTTTCTTTGCCATGATTCTATGTTATTTGTATTTTAGTTAAATCCTCAGTAAAATTACTGTAAGACCTTAATTAAAATGCTGTTATTATTTAATTTCTTTGTGAACAGTAACTCTTTTCAAAACTGGATTAAATTTCTTAATCTCTAATCTATCTGGAGTATTTTTTTTGTTCTTAGTTGTAATGTATCTTGAAGTACCTGCAACACCTGATGTTTTGTGCTCTGTACACTCTAAAATTACCTGGATTCTATTACCTTTCTTTGCCATCTTGCTATAGTTTTATTTTGGAAAAAGATTATTTAATAAATCCTTCAGACTTTGCTTTTTTCAAAACAGCGTCAATTCCATTTTTGTTAATTGTTTTTATCGTAGATGCTGCTACTCTAAGAGTAATCCATCTATCTTCTTCTGGAAGATAAAAACGCTTTTTAACTAAGTTTACAGAAAACTTTCTCTTAGTCTTATTCATAGCGTGAGAAACGTTATTTCCTACCATCGCTCTTTTACCTGTAAGGTCACAAACTCTTGACATTATACTTATCTTTTATCGTTATTCAAAATCAGGGTGCAAAGAAAAGAAAAATAAACGGATGAAGCAAAAAAATTACGACTGTTTTTTTAAAATTTCTTTGTACAACATTTCTAAACTCTTATACACAGCCCTATCTATCACTTTTTCACGTGGTTGGCCAAAATTAAATTCTTCAACAATTACATCATTAGGTGTTGCAACTGCTATAAATACAGCTCCAATTTCAGCATTTGAATCCCCTTTTGAAGGCCCCGCGTTACCAGTGGTAGCAATTGCATAATCTGTTTTCATCAATTTTTTAACACTCAAAGCCATAGCTGATGCCACCTCCGCACTAACCACTGAAAACTCAGTAATTAACTCCTGTGGAATATTTAGCAAATCTATTTTTACGTCCGTAGCGTACGACACAACACTTCCTCGAAAATAAGCGGACGATCCCGGAACAGAAGACAAAAGCGAGGCTATACTTCCACCAGTACAACTTTCGGCTGTTGCAATTGTTTTTTGCTGTTTTGTGAATAATTCTCCAAGGACAACTTCTATAGTACTCCCTTCTTCGTATCCAACAATTATATCGTTGATTATAGCGTCTAACGACGCTAGATACTCCTCTAATGCATTTTCTAGAAAAGCCTTATCCTTCCCTCTTGCAGACAGTCGTAAACGCACTCTACCTGGCGCAGGTAAATAAGCTAATTTAATAAATTCAGGTAAGTTGTTTTCCCAATCTTCTATTCGCTCCGCCACCAAACTCTCTCCTTGACCGTGGGTCAAAACCGTTTTATGAAGTATATAAGGTCGTTCATACTCCCTAACAACCTTAGGAATAATCTCATTCTCTACCAAATATTTCATTTCATACGGCACGCCTGGTAAGGAGACATAAACCGTATTCTCTTTCTTCATCCACATTCCAGGAGCGGTTCCTACTGCGTTATGCAATATCGTACATTTTGAAGGGACAAGCGCTTGGTCTTTATTCATCTGATTGATTGGCCTTTGAAAAATACCCTCAATCAATTCCGTAACATGTTCTAAAACTTTTTGATCAACTATCAATTCGTCCTCAAAATAATCACAAAAAGTTTTCTTGGTAACGTCATCTTTAGTTGGCCCTAAACCACCTGTAATTAGAACCAAATCAACGTTGTTTTGCAGTTTTGTAAAAGTATCTAAAATATGATTTTTATCATCAGTAATAGAAATCATCTCGTTGACCTCTACTCCGATTTTATCTAAAGATTTGGCAATGAAGGCAGAATTAGTATCCACAATTTGCCCAATTAGAATCTCATCACCAATAGTTATTATAGTTGCTTTCATAGCTATTTAAAAAATAGAATTTATTATATAAAGAAAATTCAACACTCTATAAGTCAGAATGTTGAATTTTCATTTTTTTTAAGGGTCTGTTTTAAGAAATCACAAATCAAAATCTTTTTTGATTTCCTTAATCGCCTCTTTTATTTGTGTTTTTATACTATCAAATGTGTGGTCAATATCTTTTCGTTTACCTTCAATTTTAGTCCATGCCTCTACCTGAAGAATTTCCTCAAAAGCCATGTTCATCCCTAAAAGATCTAACGTAGGTTTTATTTTATGAGCATAGGCATAAGCATGCTTATGATCTTTCTTTTTAATTCCTTCTTTAATTTGTGCCAAATCATCTGGAACTTCGGTCACGAATAATGTTAGAATTTCATTTACAAATTCTGGATCGTTATCTGAAAGTGCGTACACTTTGCTAAGGTTGTAATGTAAAGCCATTATTTTACTTGTATTCTAAATAGTTTATGTCCTTCTAAGAATCCTTCTAAGATATCATCTGGTTTTACAGCTGCAACACCAGCGGGCGTGCCTGTAAAAATAATATCTCCTATTTTTAGAGTAAAATATTGGGAAACGTGTGCGATTAACTCGTCAACATTCCACAACATAAACTTAGAATCTCCTTTTTGAACAATCTCGTTATTGTTAGTCAATTCAAAAGTAAGATTTTCTAATGAACTAAACTGCTCTTTTGGCAAAAAATCACCAATAACAGCAGATCCATCAAATGCTTTTGATTTTTCCCAAGGCAAACCTTTCGCTTTTAAATTGGCTTGCAAATCGCGAGCTGTAAAATCGATACCTACACTTATTTCATCATAGTATTTATGAGCAAACTTAGGCTCTATATATTTCCCTACTTTATTGATCTTAATAATAAGTTCGATCTCATGATGAATATCCTGAGAAAACTCAGGTATTACAAATGGATGTTGCTTTAATAAAATAGCCGAATCTGGTTTGATAAAAACAACTGGCTCAGCTGGTCGTTCATTTTTCAATTCTTCTATATGATCAACATAATTCCTACCAATGCAAATTATTTTCATGTTTTTAAAGTTGCTGAGTTAATTAGTTAATTAGGTACTAAGCCAAAGTTAAAACTCAGAATCTTAGCAATTAAGAACTTCAATAACTTATTTCGTATTTAATTTTCTAAGTTTTATTGCCGTCAAAACTTTTTTAGTGTACAAAGGAAAATCGGCGTTTTGTATCCAACTGAAATAACCTGGTTCTTTCTCTAAGATTGTGTTCACTTTTATTCCTTTGTGTTTACCAAAAGTAAAAATCTCTTCATCATCTTTATCAAAAGCGATCATTCCCGCAAAATCAGCAATTTTCTTTCTTGTAGTAAACTCTGATAGTAATTTCATGTCATTTTCCAGCTCAGGATAGCGATCCAATTGTGCTTTCAAAATCTCATAAGTTGCCATTGTATCTGCTTCTGCCGAATGTGCATTTTCTAAACTTTGACCACAATAAAACTTATAAGCAGCACTTAATGTTCGCTCTTCCATTTTATGAAAAACAGTTTGCACATCTACCGAAACCTTGTTCTTCATATCAAAATCAACTCCAGCACGAAGCAGTTCTTCGGCTAGTAAAGGGATATCAAAACGATCGGAGTTAAATCCAGCTAGATCACTATCCTTAATCATATTATAAACCGCAGGAGCTAATTCATTAAAAGTAGGCTCATTTGCTACTTTCTCGTCTGTAATACCATGTACCGCGGTGGTTTGTGGCGGAATTGGAATGGTAGGATTCACTAACCATGTTTTACTCTCTTTGTTTCCGTTAGGAAAAACTTTAAATATTGATATTTCAACAATTCTATCTTTCCCAATATCGATTCCTGTAGTTTCTAAATCGAAAAAGCAAATTGGTTTGGTAAGTTTTAATTCCATTTTAAAATTTTGTATGATTACAAATATATAGGTTTGCGTTTAATTATAAAGTAAAAATGAGTTAATAAATCATGCTAAAACCACTTAAAACAAGCGCTGAGCTTTATTAAAAAAAGAAACCCGATAAATTAAAAAATTTATCGGGTTCTAAATGTTTATTTTTAAGATCTATACATCTCTATTTACATCAAATGCTTCTAAATATTCTGCGACTCTTTTTACAAAACCACCTCCTAGCGCTCCATCTACAACACGATGGTCATAACTGTGAGACAAGAACATTTTTTGACGAATGCCGATAAAATCTCCTTCTGGAGTTTCTATAACTGCTGGCACCTTTCTAATAGCCCCAAGAGCTAGAATACCAACTTGTGGCTGGTTCAAAATAGGAGTACCAAAAACACTTCCAAAAGTACCTACATTAGTAACAGTGTAAGTACCTCCTTGTGTATCATCTGGCTTCAATTTTCCTGCTTTTGCACGTCCACCAAGATCATTCACTGCTTTTGCCATACCCACCAAGTTTAATTGATCAGCATTTTTAATTACAGGAACAATTAAATTACCGTTAGGCAATGATGCAGCCATACCTAAATTGATATTTTTCTTTTTGATAATGTAATCACCATCTACAGAAATATTCAAACCTGGGAAATCTTTCAAAGATTTAGCAACCGCTTCCATAAAGATAGGAGTGTATGTTAACTTCTCCCCTTCTCTTTTTTCGAAAGCATTTTTATTTTTCTCTCTCCATTTTACAATATTAGTCACATCCACCTCTATAAACGACTGTACGTGAGCCGACGTTTGAACAGAAGCAACCATATACCCGGAGATCAGCTTACGCATTCTATCCATTTCGACGATTTCGTCACCTCCATTAACAGAAACTGGTACCGCTTTTTGAGCAACTGGTGCAAATGCAACAGCCGCTTGCTTTGGCGTTTCGACAACTTTCGCAGCAGCAACTGGCTGACTTGATCTGTTTTTAACGTATTCTAATATATCGTTTTTAGTAACTCTTCCTTCTTTTCCTGTACCTGAAATTGAGTCTAACTCATTTACAGTAACACCTTCTGCAGCAGCAATATTTTTTACTAATGGAGAAAAGAATTTATCCGAATTTGAAGTATCCAAAGCATTTCCTGCTACTGGTGCAGCAGCTGCATCTTTAGCGCTATCAATTGTTTTCTCTACAGCAGCTACCACTTCTGGAGCTACGTTATCTGAACTTGTAGAGGCTTCACCACCTTCGGTTTCTATGATAGCAATAGTTTGTCCTACCTGCACTAAATCGTCCTTGCCAAATAACTGTTCTACTAAAATACCTGAAACCTCACTAGGAACTTCACTATCTACTTTATCAGTTGCAATTTCAAGTACTGCTTCGTCAGCTTCAATTCTATCCCCAACTTCTTTAAGCCAATTCGTTATAGTAGCTTCTGCAACGCTCTCTCCCATTTTTGGAAGTTTTAATTCAAATCTTGCCATATTGTTACCCTATCAGGTGATTTATGTTATCAGTTTGCGAAATTACTAAATTTTTTGAACATAAATTACAGTAAACATAATTTATCATCATAATTTGAAAATCTCTCCTCTTTCGTTAGAATTATCGCTTCCTATTAAAAAATTAGTATTTTTTGGTAAAATTCTAAATGTTAATCCTTTGTTTTTTACTGATTCCATAAAATCAATACATTGCTTAAAGGTAATAAAATTTGAATCTAATACAATTTCGCATTCATCATCTTTGTTAACTCCTGCCGAAATTACCAATTTTTCTGTTGTCAAATCATGAAATATAACATTTTTATGATGTTTAGATTGCATCAATGTAAAAAGTTCTTTGTTCTGTGAATAAATATGCCTTGTCTGTATTACCTTTTTCTCTGCTTTTTTTCCTTGCACCTTTTTTAAAACTGAAAAAACAAAAATACCAACACTCATAAAAAGAGAGAAAAACCAAGAAACTTTAAAATGCTTCTTGTAAAAAAAATGCATAGCATCTTGAAATCGTCGCATATACACACCATCTTTAACGGTACTTTCTCCTTTAAAATGAATCACTTTTGTATCGGCATAATAAAAATTAGTTTTTCCAACCAACAGTGCCCGGTACGACAAATCGATATCATCAGAGTACATAAAACAATCTTCATCAAAACCTTTTAATTCTATATACAATTCTCTTTTCATCATCATAAATGCGCCTACAAGTATCGCAACTTCACCGGACTCGTCTTGATCTAATTGCTGTGCATAATACTGACCCAATAATTTTGATTTAGGGAAAGCTTTATACAAAGCTGCCATTTTAGTAAAAGCAACAAAGGGCGTTGGTACACCGCGTTTACTTTCAGGTAAAAAATTCCCTCGACCATCGATCAATTTAACTCCAATTATCCCTAATTCTTTTTTTGCTTTGGCGAAAGCTAGAACTTTTTCAAACGTATCTTCGGCAACTACTGTATCAGGATTTAAAATACAAACAAATTCTCCTTGAGCTTGGGCGACTCCTAGATTGTTTCCTCTTGGGAATCCTGTATTTTCGGAATTCTCTATGAGTTTAACGTTTGGAAAACGACTCTTTATCATTTGGCAACTATCATCATCCGAGTTATTATCGACTACAATAATTTCGGCATTAATATTTTGAATCGCTTTTTGTACGCTTATCAGACAAAGCTCTAAAAAATAGCGAACATTATAATTGAGAATAACGACAGATAATTCCATGAAACAAAGATAATCAGTAAAACGATTTGCTACTATTTTTTTAAATCAGTTTTCTAAACATCTTAAAAAAATTTAACATGAAAATCGCAGATTGCTTTAAACAATTCGGTAATCGATATTTAAAGTCTTACTTTTGCAAAAAATTAGCACAGTGAATTACCTTTCAGTAGAGAATATTTCAAAGTCGTTTGGAGAACGCACCCTTTTTAAAGATGTTTCTTTTGGGATTAACAAAGACCAAAAAATTGCTTTTATTGCCAAAAACGGCTCTGGAAAAACAACCATTATGAATATCATCAACGGTTTTGATGAACCAGACACAGGACAAGTTATCTTGCGTAAAAGCATTCGTATGGCCTTTTTATCTCAAGATAATAACCTCCAAGATGAGCTTACAATCGAGGAGAGCATCTTTGCCTCTGACAACGAAACTTTGAAAGTAATTGAAGCCTACGAAAAAGCGTTGGAGAACCCGGAAGACGAGGAAGCGTATCAAAAAGCTTTTGACGGAATGGACCAACATAATGCATGGGATTTTGAAACACAATACAAGCAAATTCTATTCAAGCTAAAACTAGAGGACTTCAAATTAAAAGTGAAAAATCTTTCTGGAGGCCAGAAAAAACGCTTGTCGCTGGCTATTATTTTGATCAACAGACCAGATTTACTAATACTTGATGAACCTACCAATCATCTAGATTTAGAGATGATCGAATGGTTAGAAAGTTATTTTTCTAAAGAAAACATTACCTTGTTTATGGTTACGCACGACCGCTTTTTCCTTGAGCGTGTGTGTAATGAAATTATCGAATTAGACAACGGAAAAATATACCAATACAAAGGAAACTATTCTTATTACTTAGAGAAAAAAGAGGAACGAATCGCATCTGAAAATGCGAGTGTAGACAAAGCGCAAAACCTTTTTGTAAAAGAATTAGAGTGGATGCGCCGCCAACCAAAGGCAAGAACAACGAAATCTAAATCTCGTCAGGACGACTTTTATGATATTAAGGAAAAAGCACAAAGTCGCCGAAAAGAAAATAAAGTAGAACTCGAAATCAACATGGAGCGCATGGGTAGCAAGATTATTGAGCTACACAAAATCTCTAAAAAATTTAAAGACCACGTTATTTTAAACGAATTTACTTTTGATTTTCAGCGTGGTGAACGTATTGGAATTATTGGTAAAAACGGAACAGGAAAATCTACTTTTTTAAATTTACTAACCGGAACTTTACCTCTTGATAGCGGAAAAGTGATTGTAGGTGATACAATAAAAATTGGTTACTACACACAAAGCGGAATTAACCCTAAACCAGGACAACGCGTTATTGATATTATTAAAGAATACGGAGAATTTATTCCGCTTTCGAAAGGACGTATGATTTCGGCTTCACAGCTACTGGAACGCTTTTTATTCGATGCCAAAAAACAGTATGATTACGTAGAGAAATTAAGTGGTGGAGAATTAAAACGTTTGTATTTGTGTACCGTTTTAATTCAGAATCCAAACTTTTTAATTCTGGATGAGCCTACTAACGACTTAGATATTGTAACCTTAAATGTACTTGAAAGCTTTTTACTAGATTATCCTGGTTGTTTATTAGTTGTATCACATGACCGTTACTTTATGGATAAGATTGTGGATCACTTATTTATTTTTAGAGGACAAGGTGTTGTCGAAAACTTTCCAGGAAACTATTCTGACTTTAGAGCTTACGAAGACAGTGCCGATGTTGCGCAAAAAGAGGAAAACAAAGCAGAGAAGAAAGATTGGAAACAAAACAATCCTACTGGAAACTTGACCTTTAATGAACAAAAAGAATTTCAAAAATTAGAGCGAGAAATTAAAGATTTAGAAGAGCAAAAAACTAAAATTGAGCTTTTATTCTCTGAGGGAGAAGTAGCCGAGAACGATATTGAGAAAAAAGGAAATGAATTGCAAAATCTCATCAACAAAATGGAAGCTAAAGAAGAACGTTGGTTCGAATTAAGCGCTAAAATGGAAGGTTAAACACCTACACAAATAAAATAGAGAATTCAATTCAGTTCTTATAAACTTACAATCCCTACTGCTTTTAGCTTCTAAAGTTTAAAAGTAGTGGGGATTTTTTTTGAGAGTCAGCTAATATAAGCCCGTAAGAAATTAACAACAAATTAGCATAAGCCCTCTGATTAGTAATGGAATATCCTATATATTTGAAATCTCAAAATGATAAATTTTTTTACATAAAAATTAAATAAAATCAATCATTATGACAAAATCATCCATCATCAATCAAAAATTTAACAAATGCAAAAAATCAACTTCAGCTTGCTCCTACTTGTATTATCACTACAGTTTAGCATAGGACAAAACATCAAAGGAAAAATAATTGACATCAACACAAAAGAAAGCATTCCTTATGCAAATATCTTGATCAATAAATCTGAAAGTATGATTTCAAATGCTGAGGGATACTTTACACTCTCAGAAAAAAACAGCCAAGACAACACCATACTTCTTGTTTCTTACCTTGGTTATGCAAATCAAGAAATAGCCTTAAATTTATTAAAAAACAACGATTATACCATTGCACTTACTCCTAGTATTTTTGAACTTAATGATGTCAATGTTTCTAACAAAAAGCCTAATGCATATGAGATCATGGCCAATGTAAAAGCGAATTTAGCAACCAATTATAAAGGTGACGGCAGCCCATCTAAAGACTTATTATTTTACAGAAACTCCGAGTATTTTAATCCAAAAGAAATAGAAGTCGAAATTGATAAATCTCCCGGTTTCAACAAACAAGCGCTTGTAAAAGTAAATTCTGATCTTAAAAACTTTGCCAATAGTTTAATTCGCAATCCTCCCAAAGAATTCACAGATATACTTTGCAATTACTATACGGCAAATATAACTAAAGATAGCAAAACATCTTTTTTGTCTAAATTAGACGTGCTAAAAGCTACCAAATTAAAACAAGAAGGTAGTGCTGTTTCCTCTGAAGAATTAGAAAAGAAGGCAATGAATATGATGTTACAACATTTAGATTCTACCAAGTTTTACCGCGTAAAAAGTGGCTTATTTGGATCTAGAGATTCGATTTCGTTGCGAAAGGATTTTAATCAAAAGCGCGAACAAAAAAAATCTAAAGAAATTAGAAATCAGTTGACGGCAACCAAAACGAATTTAAACTCCTTTTTGATAGGAAATAACTTTTCGCAAAGCGAGAAATATAACTTCATCAAAAAACCAGAACTATATGATTATACTTATGAAGGCACTACTTATACTGCCGAAAATGAATTTGCTTACATCCTTAGTTTTAAACCGCGAAAAAGCAAGGCTAAATATGTGGGGAAATTGTACATCTCTGAAAATGATTATGCAGTCCTGCGAGCAGAATTTATCCTTGATGAAGGAGAAAAATTAAATAGTTTAAATTTAAAACTTCTGCTTGGAGTTAAAGTAGCCGAAAATAGAAGTACAGGAACTATCATCTACAAGAAAAAAAGTGACAGCAATGGATATTACTTGCAGTACGCTACCATCGAAAGAGGCCAATATTTCTATCTAAGTCGCCCATTAAAATTCATTGAACTAACTCGCGAAGATAAAGACGTACTTTCTCTTGATATTAAGGTTGAGGGGAATTCAAGTTCGAAAATAGAATTTTTAAATTTGTCTCGTTCCTCATTTACAACAGCAGAGATTCAAAAAATAAAAGAGCAAGATTTTAAATACACAACCATCAAATCGTACGACCCAAAAATATGGAAAGATTACAATGCAATAGAACCGCTAGAAGAAATGAAACGATTTAAAGCCACTAATTAAAATAATAAATTGTTAATGATATCCGGATAAAAAAACCACAGTAAAACAAAATTTGTACTGTGGTTTTTTTTTATAAAATAGCTTGCAAAACAATCGATTCTAAAACATTACCATGGAATGGGATTGTAATCCTTTAAGAACTTACCGCACCAATGTTTTCCAGTATTAATTCCATCAAACAAAGGATCCATTACTCTAGCTGCTCCGTCAACAATATCTAATGGTGGCTGAAAGTCTTGTTGTTCTTGCTTCATTTTTGCCAGTTCAGCAGGATCTTCATCAGTTACCCAACCCGTGTCGACCGCATTCATAAAAATGCCAGATTTTGCCAATTCTCCCGCAGCGGTATGCGTTAACATGTTCAAAGCTGCTTTAGCCATATTGGTATGTGGATGGCGGGCTTCTTTAAAAAAGCGATGGAATTTCCCTTCCATTGCCGAAACATTAATAATATGTTTTTGACCTGTATTATCTTTCTTCATTACCTCCGATAGGCGATTGCAAAGTACAAAGGGTGCTACAGAATTGACTAATTGTACTTCGATCATTTCCGTAGTTTCAATTTGACCTAGCTTCAAACGCCAGCTATTTGTTTTTCGTAAATCAACTTGCTGTAAGTCGGCATCAAGTTCGCCTTCTGGAAAAACTTCGGTTGCAACCAAGGCATTATCAAAAGAGTACGGAATTTGGGATAATTTGGCGGAAGCTCTAAGTCCTATACCAGGCTCGGGTCCATGCCAAGTTACTGGCATATTTTCATTAGAAGACGCTCCGGAGGTCAATACCTTTAATTCATTTAAGCAGTTCAAATGATCTAATAATAACTCTTGTGCTTGTTTTGGTAAATCACTTATTGGTCTTTCTTCATTTTCGATCATGTGCGTATAAAACCCTGCAGGACGACGTACTGTTTGGGCTGCATTATTGATTAAAATATCCAGGCGCTCATACTTTTGTTCAATAAAATTACAGAAAATTTCTACCGAAGGAATATGTCGTAAATCCAAACCATGAATTTTTAGACGGTGACCCCAGTCCATAAAATCTGGCTCTTTACCAAATCGCAATGCCGAATCTACTGGGAAACGAGTGGTTGCTATAACAGTTGCGCCTCCACGTAACAACATCAAGGTAATGTGGTACCCAATTTTTAATCGGGAGCCAGTAATTACAGCTACTTGTCCTTTTACATTAGCCGTTTGAAAACGCTTAGCATAATTAAAATCACCACAATCCGTACACATGGTGTCGTAAAAATGATGCATTTTAGTAAAATCAGTTTTACAAACATAACATTGCCTCGGAGTTTCAAGTTCTAAGGTTTCTCTGTTTTCTAATTCGGCAGCAGCCAACAACTTTGGTGCCATAAACACTGCCGATTCGCGAGCAAATCGAATCCCTGTCTCTTTACGAGCAGTCCGATCTCGCTTCTCCATTTTACGCTTATTCGCCTTTACACCATCTTTTTTACGACGAGCAAGTTCATCACGATCAGGTCTCGAAAACTGACCCGCTGCTTTAATCAAGGCGGTACGCTGCTCTTTTGGAATATCAAAAATTTGATCTGTATCCGTGTTTAATTGCGATAAAATGGCAATGCAACGATTAATTTCATCCGATGTAATTACTCCTTCATCTATTTGTTCTTCGTTCATCATCTTTTGAAATCCTAGCTATTATTTTTAAGAGCGCAAATATAGTTTTTTTTGAAGTGACTTATTTTTCAAGTTTAAACTATATTTTTAACTTGAAAATCTAGTAAAGTAAACGTCTTAAACTTTGTATCTTTGAA
>Ga0180008_1000783_pt1 | contig 23285 bp, 16 predicted proteins | sample MM_PW_MetaG_FD_121121 | JGI IMG/M metagenome (GOLD analysis project Ga0180008, IMG submission 121121) | Groundwater microbial communities from the Aspo Hard Rock Laboratory (HRL) deep subsurface site, Sweden - MM_PW_MetaG | ecosystem: Environmental > Aquatic > Deep subsurface > Groundwater...
CATCTGGAAATACATCGGTTGTTTTCATAACGGTATAAATATTAAATATAAAAAAAATGACTTGGATTACTTACTAACCCAAGTCATTTTTTAATACTTACACAGTTTTTGGTACAGTGTCATCAATAAATAATTCTGGATAATTTAATTTTAGTTGATTTTTTAATTTGTCTAAGATATGAAATTCACTTATTTTATTATCGATATTGCGCTCTACCCAAATTAAGTTCAGTTCTTCTAATTTATTTACTCTTGACCATATTTTGTATCTGTAAGAACCACCAATATCTTTGTTATTATAAAATATTGTATCGTAGATTTCACTTTTGCTTTCACATTCTGCAATTTGTATTAATGTTTCCAATTCCATTTCGTTAAGTACTTTCCATATTCTTTCTTGAAAAGAATTTTCCATTTTTTCAAATTTTTTCTCTATATCAAATGGTTTGTCTTTTTTAGAATCTAATATTTGTTGTTTTGTACTTTCATTTCGAGCTATTTTTAATTTTTCTAATTCAGATTTGCATTCTTGACAAATTGAAAAGCTATTCATGAAAATTTCATCAATAATAAAATCGCTTCTTTTAAGATATTGATTTAGAATTTTTGTACAATTTATACATTTACTTATAAATTTAGAATTCTGTATAGCTATTTCGGTGACGTTAATAATCGAAATACCATATTTAGTAGCAATTTCTCTAACATAATAAGTATATTTTTCACTTTTATTAAAATGCCAATAATCTTGACAAATAGAGAATTCTAATTTATCTTGAGTTTCAATTTGTATTTCAAAACGATTATTTTTCATATTTTGCGGTAATTTTACTGCCAACGTTTCGTGGATTTGCGAGATTGCGAACTACGTAACCAAGATTTTTCGGCTAAGAAAAAATTTCTTGCGGAAGATAAACTTGAATTTACCACAAAATTCGCAATCTTGCAAAACCTCTCTTCGTTATTTATTTGGTCTAACAACAATTTTTATTTTCTTGGATAGGTGGACAAGCTACACTTCCGTATGAGCAATAAACACAACAATCGCCTTCTTTAGGTTTCAATACTGCTTTACAATTCTCACATTCATAGAAAAATTGACAAGCGTTTGTTGGCATATCGTCTACTTTTTTATGTCCGCAGTTTGGACAAGTAATTTCAGAATTTAATTGAATTTCCATTAGTTTTCTTTTTTGTCGGTTACTTTATAGCCTGTTGAATTAATTGCTCTCTCGATTTCCATTGCATTAGTTTTGGATTTGTCATATCCTATGATTGCATTTCCATTTTCGTAAGATGCTTTTGAGTTTACAATTCCGTTGAGTTTATTTACTTCGTGATTTATGTGTTTTTCGCAACTCGTACAAGTCATTCCTCTGATTTTAAATTCAGTTGTTTTAATGTCCGATTTATCAACTACTATTATTTGATTTTCTCTCTTTGGGTAAAAAATTTCTGAATAGTATGGAAAAGCCAACATTACAATTGCAAATACAGTAATAATGCGTAAAAACTTTTTTGATTGAATAAATTTAGGTTTTTCGTCCGTCTCACATTCACAGTCCATTTTTTTTTGAGGTTTTAATTTTTGATACCAAGCAAAAGCAAGAACTAAAATTGTCATTCCAATCAGGTAAGGTCTAAAAGGTTCTATCCAAGAAAATGTTGAAGCAATTCCGCTTATTCCAGCGATTAGAGCCAAAACTGGTGTAATACAGCATAATGAAGCCGTAATTGCAGTTAATAAACCTACGCCAATTAATTTGTTTTCACTTTTCATACCGTTTCTAAAAATTTGCTTTTATCAAGTATCTCAAAAAATGGGTTCAGCATTTTTTGATATTCTGCTGTGAGTGAGTAAAAAATCGTTTGAGCTTCTCTATCTGATTCTAATAGATTTCTGTCTTTCATTTTTCTCAAGTGTTGAGAAATAGCAGAAATATTCATTCCGAGAATATCGCTTAAATCACAAACGCAAAGTCTTTTTTCCTCAAAGAGTAGGAAAAGTATTTTCAGTCTCACACTATTTCCGACTAATGAAAGTCCATTTGCTAAATAGTCAAATGATTCGTTTAATTCCGAAACTGTGTCTTTACAACGATTTATTTGTTTGATATCAGCTTGTTGTCTAATGCAAGATTTATTATCCATAATACAAAGTTATAATAATTTCTTATTTAAGCAAATACTTAAATATATAATATTATTTTGTTTATTACCGTGATATTTATGATGAGGTACAACGTCAGTCTGTGTCAAAACCTCCGCTTGTTATTCTTAAAATATATAAAAACAATATATTTAAATAAGAAAATTCGTGTATTTAGATGTACAACTTATTACAGTGATTACCGTAAAAATATGTGTTTCTAGAGTTTTCAAGATATTTTTATACTCGAACAATAACCAACATATAACCCTCTCAAAAGTTTTTGATAACTTTAATTGCTTTACAATGGAACAGCTTTTGTACATAGTGCTTCATATATAATCCTTGTCTCTTAAATATTTCATTAAGTTTTCTAGTTCAATAAAACTTTTTTTAGTCAACGCATTCATTTCTTCAGTTTCTTTTTTAATTTTTTCGTGAGGATGTATATCCGTATTATTTTTAAAAGGCATTAACCAATCTCCTTGACCAGAAACCCTTACCGAACTGTATTGGGTAAAATCATCAAGTTTAGCTAGAAATTGGTTTATTAAATTATTCACTTTTTCATTAGAAGTTTTATAGCCAATTAGTTTTGCTTTTTCTTGAAATTCTATTATTCGATGAATATCATCACGATAATATCCATTCCAAGCATCTTGTCTTAAAATTTCTTCTTGAAATTTATCAATATTTAAAGTTTCCAATAGTTCACGTATTATTTTTTTATCTGCTTTTTTGGGTTTTTCACTTACTATTTTCAACCTATTAGATAAAGTCTTTAATTCGAATAGTAATATTCCAATCAGAATAGTCATAGATGCAATAATCGAATATTCCCAATTCGCAAAAATGATTGGTAGTTTGATATAATCAGTCAAATAGGTAAGAACAATCGGAATTATCAGCATACTTAAATACCACTTATCTAAAATCTTTCTCATAGTACTTTATTCCAATTTTACATTTAGGTATTTTTCGATGTCAACTCCATAGTCTTCTATGTTTTTTCCTTTTGGGATACTAATTCCGATAACCTTGTGATTTTCATAAAAATTCATAATTACAAAGAATTGCTTCTCATCATTGCAATAGAAATACTTAAAGTCAAAAACTTGTTTGTTTTTACAATTACCAACTATCCATTCATCAGAATGTTTTTTTTCGAGTTCCAAATAATAAAAATGTGCGTTTGCTGACAGACTTAAATCATTAGAATGATTCCAAAAATGGTGTGTAGTACCTGAAAATTGATTACCGTAAATACGAAAATAAAGTCCACGAATTATTTTTTCAAAATAGGTATCCGAGTGTTCGAAATTTACTCTAATATAGCCTCCGCCTTCTGGTTTTTCATAAATGTTATTTGCTATATCTATTCCTAATCCTTTACTTTCTTCTCTTTGAATTCCTTTTATAATTTTTTCATTAAATAGTTTTCTAGCAACTTTGGATGTATGAGAAAGCATAATTAAATTTATTCTCATTCTTTCATCAACTTTTGATAAGTCTTGATTGTGTTTTTTGCAAGCCGTTACCTTTATTAATTCATTTCGATGTCCTTTTGGAAATAAATTTTGCGGTGGTACGTGTTCAAATCCTACTGATTTCATTCCACACCAATAGCATTTGTCTTCAGCTTTTATATTTAAGTTTACGTTCATTTTTTTCGCATTATGTACAACGTCAGTCTGTGAAAAAACTTCGGTTTATTTCATTCAAATATAATGCATATTTCGAATATTAAAGCCAGAAAAGTTATACATTTAATAATGTATCACAACACAGCAATTCTTTTAAATCCATTGATTTTTTTTGAGATTAGAAGACTTCTGCACGCCTGGTAAACGTACTAATTTTACTAGCAAAACCGTACCATAAAAACAACTCTAACTGTACTACAAAAAAAGAGGATACTAAATCCTCTTAAAATACTCCAAATTTTTTTTCGACAACTGCATAGTTGTGAAAGTGTAGCGGTTTCTTTCTATCGCAGGTTCATTGTTGGCTTTTCAAGCCCAACAATGCCTTAGCTGTTAACAGAAGTTTTATTTAATTATGTTATAATTTGGTAACTTATATAAATTGGATTTTACTATATTTTTTTTAATCCCTAAATTTTGTAATTGCAGTTTTTTAATTTTGAATTCCGAATAAGATATTCTAGGATCAAAAACTATATCATCAATTAATTGGAATGGATCAAAATCATATTTCAAAATCAATTTTTCTACATTAATAAATGTATTATAAATTAATCGTACTTCATTTTCATTTTTAAATGGATATCTTTTATAGAGTAGTGTTTTACTTTTTCCTATTCCTTCTTGCTCGAAGATCCAATCTTTTGCATTTTCTTTAAACAACTTTTCCAGTTTCGGAGAAGTTAAATATGTAACTTTTCCAACAAAAACTTTGTGAATATTATTATCTATTTGGAACAATCCAGAGAACAGTTTTCTGGGCGTTGATGAAATTTTAACCGAATTTTTAAGTGGTGAATACGCTCGCCACATTGTATCACTTTCTTTTTTAAAAGACCAACACTGACAAAACATACTCTTACCTAAATCGGATTTTAAATGTAAACCATTTATTTCTAATGTCGAATTTAAAAATAGATTTTCATATTTATCGTCCCATTTATCAGGATTCAACAAAGTATTACTTTTGCTTTTAAACATTTCAACCAAATGCTCGAAACTAAGTATTCGATAGATTGGTTTGTCTATCTCATTAGGTCTTAAATTGATGAATTGTGAAGTCATTTTTTTAAAAATTGCTGTTAACTAGTATATAAACGAAACAAACCTTCGTATGTGCACCCAATTATCGGTAAATCAGTTAAGGTTTGTTTCGCTTTATCTATTCTCAAATATATTAATATTTATTTTTTCTCTGTAAAAACGTCTTTAATATTCATATTAAGTGCTTCACAGATTTTCAAAAGAGTAAAGAAGTGAAAATCTTCTTTGCCATTTTCGATATCACTAATCTTAGATCTGTCAAGTTTTACATCTTTATCAGCCAATTGTTGTTGAGTTAAACCTCTTTCTTTACGTTTGTCACGTATTGAATTTCCTATCTGCATGTATATCTCTTTGAAATTATTTTGCATTTTTTTTAAAATATTTTGTGGTTTTATTGCCACATTAAATAATTATGTTATATTTGTTCTAGCGAATTGATAATTAGCCTTTTTGGCATAATTAAAACGATGTTTTCTCGAGTCAAAACGACCAATTTTACTATCGAGAGTATCGTGAAGTCGCTCCATGTCATAAAGTTTCCTACTTTTGCAAACGGCATGCGAGCGGTTCTCACGTAAGCTTTAGATAGTAACTTTTTAGTCGAAAGATTTTAAAGATGGGTTTGGTCGCCCTTGACTCTAAAGTGTGAGGCCGCTCCTTGCTTTTTCTGCAAGCACTCTTCATACCCGAAATACATCGTTCCATAACCATAAACCTATAAATTATGAGAACGAATTTTTTATGTATTACTCGTAGCAAACCACCTTAATTAACTACTAACTAAAGGTTCCTTTTGTCGCCCTCAACTGAAACAATCAATGGGTTAGGCTAGGAAACGCAGAGAAGCACTCATACAAGAGCAACTTCTACCATCAGTATAATTTATATACTGATGCGTGAAACCCTATCCTGATATATAAAATGAGATTTATTACAAACAACATTTCTATCGTTATATCTCACCGCAAACCTAAGCTGCTTTTGGCACTTAGATTTCAGCCTTTCTATTTTAAACTCGCACTTTAAAAGTATTGTCTTTATTTCTATTTTCCAAATGGTATGCTTAAGTTTTTAGAATATGTTTTGCGAGGGGGAGCAAAAGGAGTTTTTGAACCAAAATAAAAAATAGATATTCATCTAAAAAATATTGGTGGAATTCATGCTATTATACTTAAAATCAACTATAAAATTAATAAAACCATTTATGACTTTATAATCTATTAAACCTAAACACCTGCACCAAAAACCTTTTGAATAAAATGGACATAATTTAATTTGAGTTAGTTATCACAAGGTGCAGGTTATTTAGTAATCCTATAAAACCAAAAAAAACAGCTTGCTAATGATAGAATGGTAATAATGAATCAAAGAGATCAAAGAGAACCTATCCCCTGTCCTCGTGCAGATTAGAGAGTCATAACAAAACATATGTTTAATCTAACCAACAACCAATATTATGAAATACTACAAACAAATACAAGCTGCTTTGATAGTGGCATTAATAGCACTTATATGCTTTTGGCTTTATGGTTGTAGCAGAATTTCCTAAACGAGTCGTCCAGACCTAAAACGGATCTAAAAGGCTATTTTTAAAGATATTGGATTCAATTAATAAACGGTGCAGCTTATTGAGAAGCTACAGTAACTAATAACCTTTAACGCACAACCATCAAACTTTTAAAGCCTATGACTAAATAAAATTAACCTTAATGCCTTAGCGCCTTTGTGGCTCATCACATAAAAAAAGACTCTCTACCCCTGTCGTCAAACAAAATAGAGAGTCACAGTAAAACAAAACGCATGTTTCATCTAACCAATAACCAAAATTATGAAAAATAGTTCATTAATCAACGGAAGTAGGACAATAGTGTATTCCCTTATTTTAGGGTTGTACTTGTTCCTTACCCCTGTCCTAGCTTACAATGGTAGCAATTTTCTAAAGCTCAGCCTTCAAACCCATCAAGTAAGTGGCACCGTTACAGATTTTAGTGGCCCATTACCAGGCGTAACGGTTACTATCAAAGGAACAAATACGGCTGTCATTACAGACTTTGATGGGAAATATCAAATAGCGGCTTCCCCTACTGCTACGCTAGTCTATTCCTTCATGGGGTATAAGACGGTCTCTATGCCAATCAATGCGCTTAAAACGATTGATATCGTTTTGCAAGAAGATGCCACAACGCTTCAAGAAGTACGTATTAATGCGGGATACTATTCCGTCAAGGAAAGCGAACGTACTGGTAGTATTGCTAGAATTACAGCAAAAGACATAGAAAAACAGCCTGTAACTAATGTTCTGGCAGCTATGCAAGGTAGAATGGCAGGTGTTAACATCACTCAAAATACGGGTGTAGCTGGTGGTGGTTTTGATATTCAAATTAGGGGGCAAAACAGTTTGCGATCAGATGGCAATAGACCACTATATATTATTGACGGTGTACCCTACTCTTCTGATGCTGTAGGCTCTGATTTAACAGGCATTGTTATTCCTGGTCAAACCAGCCCTTTAAATAGTATTAATCCAGCTGATATTGCCAGTATTGAAGTGCTAAAAGATGCCGATGCAACCGCAATTTACGGTTCCCGAGGATCTAACGGCGTTGTTCTTATCACTACTAAAAAAGGAAAAGAAGGTAAAACAAAATTTACTGCAAACGTTTCAGGGGGATTGGGCAAAGTAACCCGATTTATGGATTTGATGAATACACAACAGTATTTGCAGATGCGCAAAGAAGCATTTATTAATGATGGAATCCCCTTTGGCCCAAACAACTATGATGTAAATGGAACTTGGGATCAAAATCAGTATACTAATTGGCAAAAAGAGTTAATTGGAGGCACAGCAGTCTTCAACGATATTCAAACTTCATTATCAGGAGGTTCGTCACAAACACAATTTCTTATTAATGGTAATTTTCACAAAGAAACAACTGTTTTTCCTGGTGACTTCAACTATAAAAAAGGAAATCTTCTTGCCAATATCAACCATGAATCCGAAGACAAAAAATTTCGAATCAATTTTTCAATGGGATATACGGCGCAAGAAAACAACCAGCCTGGAATTGATATTACGCAGCAATCTATTTTATTGGCGCCCAATGCTCCTGCTTTGTATGATGCAGAAGGCAATTTAAACTGGGAGAACAGTACTTTTAATAATCCTCTGGCAAATTTTGAAGGCAAGTACCTCTCAAAATCAAATGACCTTTTAGCCAATGGCTTGTTATCATATAACCTATTGCCAGATTTAGTAGCTAAAACAAGTTTTGGGTTTACCGATACGCGCTTTGAAGACATTAGAACACAACCCTCCACATTATATGATCCAGCTTTTCAAGTAGGAAGTGAATTTTCATCTATTTATGTTAATACAACTTCTAGAAAATCTTGGATTATTGAACCACAATTATCGTGGTCTAAAAAATTTAGTAATGCCAAAACTGAAATTTTAATTGGTAGTACCTTTCAACAGCAAACCTCAAACCAACTGGTACAAGAGGCCAGTGGTTTTACTAGTAATAGCCTAATTTATTCCCTGTCGTCCGCATTTAACGTTTTTGACTTGATCGATAATGAAACCGTTTATAAATACCAAGCATTTTTTGGAAGGGTAAATCTTTCTTGGGATGATCGTTACATTTTGAACTTTACAGGACGTAGAGACGGATCGAGTAGATTTGGTCCAGGGAGGCAATTTTCTATCTTTGGGGCTGTTGGTAGTGCGTGGGTGTTTTCAAATGAAAAATTCATAAAAGAGCATCTTAGTTTTTTAAGTTTCGGAAAATTACGAGCAAGTTATGGTACCTCTGGAAACGACCAAATTGGAGATTACCAATTCTTAGACACCTATGGATCATCAGGAAATAATTATGGTGGTATTATCGGTTTGGAGCCAACGCGTTTATTTAATGCTGATTTTGGATGGGAAACTAATAAAAAACTAGAATTTGCTTTAGAAACTGGATTTCTTAAAGATCGCGTTTTTGTAACCGCTGGTTGGTATCGCAATCGTTCGTCCAATCAATTAGTTGGAATTCCGCTCCCAGCAACAACTGGATTTAATTCGATACAAGCAAATTTAGATGCTACCGTTCAAAATAGCGGTATCGAACTTACGCTACGAACAGTTAATTTTCAAAAAGCATCGTTTAACTGGACAAGCAGTTTTAACTTGACTTTGTCACGCAACAAACTCCTTTCCTTTCCAAACCTTGAAGGATCAACTTTTGAAAATCAGTATGTCATTGGACAACCGCTTAATATTAGAAAGCTATACCATTACACAGGATTAAATCCCGAAACTGGTCTATATCAATTTGAAGATTTTAATCAAGATGGTTTAATTACAGCAGCTGAGGACAAGCAATCGATTCGTGATTTAAATCCAAAATATTTTGGCGGGTTTCAAAACAGTATTACCTACAAAAATTGGAATTTAGATTTTTTATTTCAGTTTGTAAAGCAATTGAATTATGGCGGATCCTACGGTACTGGAATACCAGGAACACAAACCAACCAGCCTACAAGCGTACTTGACCGCTGGCAAAATGCTGGCGATAACACTACGTATCAGCAATACACAACAGGTGTTAACAGCGCTGCGGTAGATGCTTTTTTTAAGTACTACTCTAGTGATGCAATCATAGAAGATGCTTCTTATGTTAGATTAAAAAATGTGTCTCTAACTTATACCATTCCACAACAATGGTTAAAAGGAATGCAATGCAGACTAGTGTTGCAGGGACAAAATCTTTTAACTATAACTTCCTACTCAGGAGCCGATCCAGAATCTAGATTTAATACCAGCCTTCCTCCTTTAAAGGTGTTTACGACTGGACTTCAACTTACTTTTTAATCTTCAATGCAACAAATATGAGAAATATATCAAATTATAAATGGATTCAAAAATTTACATTTGAGTCATTTAACCCTAAATTACTTTTTGGCGTTTTACTTTTTAGCATGATCTTTATAAATGCTTGTGACAATTTTGTCGAAGTAGATTTGCCTAATTCACAATTAAATACAGCTACAGTTTTTCAAGATCGAGCTACCGCAAATGCAGCTATGATCGCTATTTATACTAAAATGCGAGATGCTGGTGTCCTGAGCGGAAACGTTTCAGGAATGTCTAATCAATTAGGGAATTATGCAGATGAACTGGTTTATTATGGAGATATTTCAGGGACAACTGTAAATTTTTACAATAATACATTACTTCCTTCTAATGGAGAAATATTTAGTTGGTGGAGTAATAGCTACAACCAAATTTATGCTGCTAATGCTATCATAGAAGGAGTTACTGCTTCAACCACCTTAGTTGCTACTGATAAAGATCAATTGACTGGAGAGGCATTGTTCATTAGGTCGCTGTTGCATTTTTATCTTGTTAATTTGTATGGCGCCATTCCCTATATATCTACTACAAATTATGAAAATAATAGAGTGGCAACTAGAATGCCCGTTACTCAAGTTTATGACAAGATTATCGAAGACCTAGAAATAGCCTTTACATTGTTACCTGAAGAGTACATCTCGACTGATCGCACTCGACCTAATAAATCGGCAGCCAAAGCATTATTAGCAAGAGCATATCTGTTTAACGGATTGTGGGCGGAAGCAGCTAATGCAGCGTCTTACACTTTAAATAATACTTCGGTTTACGCATGGGAAACTGATTTGAACAAAATATTTCTTAAAGAGAGCACCACTACCATTTGGCAATTTTCACCCCGTTTTGAAGGACAGAATACTCAGGAAGGAGAAACATTTGTATTCTTTTCTGGACCTCCATCGTTAGTTGCTTTGAGTGCTGCACTGTTAAATGACTTTGAGTTAGGCGATCAGCGCAAAGAACAGTGGGCTAAATCAGTATCCAATGGAACAGAAACTTGGTATCACGCCAATAAATACAAAGAAAAGTCATCAACTTCAAGTTCTGTAGAATATTCTATACTGTTCCGATTGGCGGAACAATATCTCATTAGAGCAGAGGCTCGTGCACAGCAAGGAGATTTGATTGGTGCAAAAGAAGATTTGAATAAAATCAGAACTACAGCTGGTCTTGCTGAAACAACGGCTATAAGTCAGCAGGACATACTCAATGCCATTTTAAAAGAAAACAGAGTTGAGTTTTTCACAGAATTAGGACATCGCTTTTTTGATTTAAAAAGAGCTAATAAACTGAACGAGGTGCTAACTCCTATCAAGCCTGGCTGGACTTCTACCGAAAATTTAATGCCCTTACCGGAGTCTGAACTATCACTGAATCCAAATTTGAAACCTCAAAATCCTGGCTATTAAAATGAAATACATCATCATAGAAAATATCATTATTACCCCTATTAGATATTTAAACCGAATTAGGGACTCCTTTGTAGTACTTGTAATCCTGTTAATATCATGCGCTGGAACTGCACAAAACAATAGTAAAAAACAACTTACAGCTGCCGATTATCCTTTATGGAGTTATCTCAAAGTAGAAAAACTCTCGGATAATGCTAAATGGGTTAGTTATTTTAATTATTACGAAAACGGTAAAGACACTTTATTTGTTAAAAATAGCAAAGGAACAATGACCCACGGTTTTGCTGGAGAAAGTAAAGGAGAATTTATCGGAGATACTTGGTTTTGTTCCATGGATTCAAAAGGAAACTTAACAGTAACAAACTTAATAACAGCGAAGCGAGAAACGGTTCAAGGCGTAATTAAATACGATTTAAGAAACAGAAGTGAAGAACTTATCATTTTAAAAAATGGAGGTAATAATCAGAAAATTGTTGAGCTCAAAAACGTAGGTACTAACCAATCTACTGCTTTTGATTCTATTGAAAACTATTCCTATAATTCGAAAGCAGATGCAATTATTTTAAGTTCTAAGTCCAAAAGAAATTCAAAAATTACTCTCATAGATTTGAAAAATAAAATTACGACGCTAGTGACTAGTTCTTCTGAAGTACTTGAAAATACAGATTTCGTTTGGCAAGACGATGGTAAATCTTTTGCTTTTTTACAGCAATCTGAAACTGATAGAAAAAAAACAAATAGAACCCTTGTTTTCTATTATGTGATTCCAGAAAGTAAATCATACCTATTTGATTCAGCAGAGCATGATAAATTTCCGTTAGATATGAAAATCATTTCTTCTTCATTCGCAAATCTTAGCATTTCAATGGATGGTAAAAGAGTATTCTTCGGTTTGCAAAAAGAAGTTGTGCCGTCTGATCCTTCTCAAGTACAAGTTTGGAATTCACAAGATAAATTTCTTTATCCTGCCAAAATACAAATTGATGATTGGAATAACAAAGCTAAAGTAGCAGTATGGTGGCCAAAAGAAAATCGTTACAGCCAAATTACAAATAATGAATTTCCAAAAGTAATGCTGAGCGAAGATCAAAAACAGGCTTTTGTGTATAATTCAGACCACTATGAACCACAAACAAATTATGATGCACCATTGGATATTTATACTGCAAATTTGGAAACTGGAGAGAAAAAAATACTACTTCAGAAACAATTAGGAAATGAAGGAGGCACTTCTGTGTCGATGTATGAAAAGCATATCGTCTATTTTAAGAACAAACATTGGTGGGTTTATGATATGGAAAGCGGACTACATAAAAATTTAACAAAAGATCTTGATGTGGCGTTTTCTGATCAAAAGTCGGATTGGCCAGAAGAATCGGCACCGTTTGGCAACCCTGGATGGATTCCGGAAGACAAAACACTTTTTATTTATGACCAATATGATATTTGGTGTATAGATATTAATTCGTCGAAAGCTTTTCGATTGACTAATGGAAGAAAAAATAAGATGGTGTATAGAATTATTGTGTTGCCTAAAAACCAGCTATCAAAGATGAATTATGATGCTGGAAATTATAAAGCATCCTTTAAGCCAGAAGAAACGTTAATCATCAAAACACAATCACTAGATCATACAGGTTATTGCTTTTGGAATAAAAAAACTGGATTACAAACTTTGTTAGATAAAAAAATGCGCACTTCTCAATTTGTAACTACTGCGGCTAATAATGCCTTTGTATATGTGGAAGAGAATTTTGATATACCTCCAAAACTTGTTTTTAAAGAAATAAAAAAGTCTAAAGAAAAAGTACTTTTTCAAAGCAATCCCCAGCATTTCAAATACTATTGGGGATACTCTAAATTAATAGAATATACTAACGCCAAAGGCGGTATTTTAAATGGAGTTTTATCCTATCCTGCAAACTACAATCCAAACACAAAATATCCTATGATTGTCTATGTTTATGAAAAACTTTCAAAAGAATTATATACCTACGTTAACCCATCAGATAACAATCCTACTGGCTTTAATATTGCCAATCTAACATCAAAAGGTTACTTTGTTTTATTACCCGATATAATTTATGAAGTTGGAAATCCTGGAGCTTCTGCAACAGACTGTATAATTGATGCTACCAAACAAATTATTGTAAGTGCGCCTATTGATCCTACACGAATTGGTCTTATCGGTCATTCGTATGGTGGATATGAAACAAATTACATCATCACCCAAAGTAATATGTTTGCCACTGCTGTAGCAGGTGCTGCCATTAATGATTTTGTAAGCGGGTATCTTTGGACTTCTCCAAATTATCAAAAACCCAATTTTTGGCATTATGAATTTGGGCAATTACGAATAGGAAAATCACTTTATGAGGATTATCAAGGTTATCTTAAAAATTCTCCTATTTATTATGCTGATAAAGTAACTACGCCTTTATTGTCTTGGTCAGGTGAACAGGATGGTCAAGTACATTATTATCAGAGTATTGAGTTTTATTTGGCATTAAGACGCCTTGGAAAAACAAATACTATGTTGATTTATCCAAACGAAGGTCATGTTTTATCAGATCGATCGCACCAGCAAGATCTTACCCAAAAAATTGAAGCGTGGTTTGATTATTACTTGAAAGGCAACAGTAAAAATTAATTGCATAAAAATTAATTTTAATAAAAAAGCAATGCAATTCCTTAACTGGAATTGCATTGCCATTTGTACAAACTATGGAATTATGGTCTGTAAATAGGCACTGAACATTGTCCCGACGAATTTTTACCAAAAAGTTGTGCACCACTTGGCGCTAAACCTACGGTACAAACAATTCCATTATTTATATTCGAACACATGTCACGTTGTTCACAAGATGTTGCTTGTGGGTTCAATTTAATAAAACCTTGAACTGGAGCAATTGTTTTGGAACGCTGATTCATCGCATTAGTAGTAAATGCACCTGCTATCGCAAGAGCAAATACGGCAACAGGTAAAACCTGCTTTGCAAAATTTGTTTTCATAATAATAAATTTAAAATTATTAACGGTCTACTCTATTACAGGTTTTCGACCTTACCCTGACACTGCAGTATATTTTAATGACTCATTTATTTTTTGTACGCTTTTAGCATAGTTTTACTTAGCTTATAATGAACTAGATACTCACCTATGAATCCGTAAAAATTATCATTGATAACGAAGAAGTTTTTAAGCTTACTTTTTTGAATATTATAGACATAGAAACTACCTTCATAAGAATTTGAATCAATATTATAAATATCTATGATACTTGCTTCGCTCCACATTTCCTGCGGTTCATACTTGCCTAACAAGGCTGAATTAACGAATAGCAAATTTTTATAAACTGAACTAGATTTATTTACCACTAAAGGAGGGGCTGATAGTTTCATTTCATTTCTAGTTTTCACAATTGTTACTGTAATTTGAGCCTTGCTTACGGTATCAATTGTTTTACCACGGTAGTCAAGATTTAAGTATCGATTTGCTACAATGAATTGGTTTCTATACAAATAAATATAAATTAGTTTTTGACTTCTTATATCGAAATGCAAACTACCATCGACGTCGAAAATACCATCAATTTGCTTTTGAAGTAAGTTTGTATTAAATGATGCTTTTGCATTCTCATCAAACTTCAAAGTACCAAGTTCACTTTCTCCACTTGAGGTATTATTAGAACGAACAGCTAAAGTTGTTGAATCTATGAGCTGGTAATGGGAGAAAGTGGTAGAACCATTCCATTTTACATATGCTTTCCAATCGTCTATTTTTCCCATAAAGATAATAGGTACCGATCCGTCAATAAGAAAAAAATTTGGTGGCAAAACTCGAACTTGAACTGATTGAAAAGGATAATTTAAGCGATTCGGTTTAATAATAAATTCGGTTTTGTTTTTTAAAAGAGAATCCAATTTTGTTACTAATAGCGGAGCTGTGTAATTACCTAAATAGATCGATTTATCAGTAGCGCCAGCAAAGTAATACGAACTAAATTTAAGATTAATCTCATTGACTTTTGTAGCATTCCCGGGAAAACGGCGAATAAAATTGTTTCGTTTATTACTTATCTCTTGCGACAGGTTAAAAAATAGAATTACAATTCCCGTACTTACGATAGCAGTCGTAAAAACTCCAAAATAAACTAACCGAGACCATTTAATGGATTTGACGGAAGTGCTTTTTTCCACAATAATAATCCCAAGTAAAGCCAGTAAAACGAATATGATATTAAAAATTAAATGTTCAGTCCATCCCATTTTTTCTAGAATACCACCACAAGAGCACGGTATAAACGAGCTATAATTTAAAATAATGAATATATAAACCGTAAACATAATCATCAAACTAAAAGCAGCAAAAAGGCCCACTAGTCTGTAACTATTTAAAAACAACAGTAGCGCAATTAATAATTCTGTCAGAGGAACCAACCAAACTACAATTCCTGCAAAAGCGCTTAACAAAGGAGATTGTCCCAACTGGATCCGAAAGTTCTCGAAATCTAATAATTTGCTGACTGCAGCATAGACAAAAAGAAGAACAAATAGTAAGCAAATTGTCTCAAGAACGATACTCTTAATTCTTTCATTAAATTTCATGGCTTCTGCAATTTAAGTTTAGAGTCATGCAATTAAAAAATAATAAGAATCAGATTTTTGCCATTAACTCTTTGTCAAAATTACAAAAGGTAATTCCTTAAATTATTTTCAAAAACGAGCCAATACTTTTCATAAACAGGCTTTTTTAGTTAAAATTTTAAAATGTTGGTAATAATCAGAAATTAGTCAATTAAAAAAGTCACAATTGACCGTTTTATTTCTTCTTGTACTTTAGGCCTTAAGCCAATTGAAAACTTTTCAAGACATGTACTACTAAAAATTACTTATCCTTATCTTAATTTCTACTTTTCATAAGAAAGCCAAACATTATAAATGAATATATAATGGTAATGAGACGCAAAGTAAATTTCTTGATTTACATGGAGGATCCACGAATTACTCAACACAAGTTTTCCAAGTAATTAAGGAAACAAAATACTTATTTTGCATCGATCTCAACTAGGAATAAACACCAATAAAGAGGTATATTCTGTTACAAATATAGTGTGACAATTTAAAAAATAGCCGAGTGTATACTATTTTAAGGAGTTACATTTCTTGCTATTGGATACGGTTGTCAGAGATATCTGCAACGAATTTAAAATTAAAATGTCAGATGAGAAACTGCATTACTTCACTAAAATACTGATGTTTTTATGTGAAACGACTTTTCTCCTATATAAGCTATCGGACAATTTCACCGACAGTCCAAAATTTGAATTACATCATAATTAGTTATTCGTTTCCTAAAAGATTATTTTTTGTTATGTACGTGAAAAATTACTTACCATGATAATATTTTTTTTTAAAAGTATTTAATCTGTTTTTGCAGGACTATCAGTTTTTCCAGTATATGCGAATAATTATCGTTTTTTATCCGAATCCGAATAGCTTTTGTCTTCGTGGTGGAATACCAAATATTGATTGGAAATTATTCATACGACACTGATAACAAATAATTTAAAAAGGATTTTGTAACTAACATTTGATTGGATTATACATGGAGTAAAAAATAAAAAAACGTCTGAGAAGTATTTTAACAAATATTTAGTCACGTAATAATATAATTTTACTACTTTTGAAGCACACAAGAATAAAAATGAAAAATTTTCACATTTTACTAATCGTTTTAATTGGTCTCTTTATGATGCCAATTTCAACTTTTGCCTGTGAAAATCATTCAGTAAAAAAATCTTGCAATAAAGAGTTGTCTTTAAAAACCGAAAAGAAAGATTGTTGTAGTAATGATTCTCATTCAAACAACAAAAATCACAACGGTTGTAATGGTAGATGTGGACACGGTTTATGTAGCGGTTTATCTGTAAACATAGGAATTACATCTTCTGTTCAATTTGAAATTCATGATAATGTTTTTAATTTTTCTACCGAAAAACAAAAATTTTATCAATCAGTATCCTTCACTTCTGCAGGATACTCATCCATCTGGCTTATTCCTAAAATAGGCTAAATTCTATTATTGACAGCCACTCATGTGTCAAATTCAAAGCAAATCTTGCTTTAAAATCATTTATTTTATCGGCTATTTCTAATGCCTAAATTCTAGTTCTAATGCTATTGTTTAGTTGTGCTTTAGCCTATTTCAACCTTAATTTATTTTCACAATGAACTCACTACAAAAAACGGTGATGACAATAGTCCTATTGTTATCACTCGCAATTTCCAATGCGCAAATTAAAAATGCAAAAACCGAAACTGCAAAAATATTTGGTAATTGCGGTATCTGCAAAACTACCATAGAAAAAGCAGGAAATCTTCAAAAAGTAGCTAAAGTGGACTGGAACAAAGACACTAAAATAGCTACGCTGACCTATGATTCGCTAAAAACAAATCTCGATGAAATCCTAAAACGCATCGCTTTGGTAGGATATGACAGCGAAAAATTTCTCGCACCTGACGATGTATACAGTAAACTTCAAGACTGTTGCCAGTATGACAGAGAAGCAAAAGTAGTGGTGCCAACTGATCATTCAAAAATGGATATGAACAAAACTGATCATTCTAGCCATACTACAGCAACAGAAAAACCTGAAATAAATCAATTAAAATCAGTTTTTGACAACTACTTTTTATTGAAAGACGCACTAGTTAAGTCAGATGGATCAACCGCTGCAGCTATTTCAAAAAATTTATTAGCTTCCTTAAGTGATGTAAAAATGGATGAGCTGTCAATGGATGTTCACATGGTTTGGATTAAAGTAATGAAAGATCTATTAGCTAATGCCAAGAGTATCTCTGCTATACAAGATGTAAAAACTCAAAGAGCTAATTTTATGACATTATCTAAAAACATATATGAATTGATGAAAGTCGCAAAAACGGATATACCTGTATATTACCAATATTGCCCAATGGTAAAAGCAAACTGGCTTAGCAAAGAAAACACGATCAAGAATCCATATTATGGATCACAAATGTTGAGCTGTGGTCAGACTATAGAAACTATCAAAAATTAAGAATGAAAAACAGATCAAAATTAAGTTGCATTATTTTAATGGTTGCATCTTGTAAGAATACAGAATACACGAAAAGTAAATTTTAGTAATAATCAATTCAATTACGAAGTCATAATTACTATAAAAATTATACTCATTCCTTGGAAGATTTATTCTCGCATATGAATAACTATGTTCCAATATGTTTTAGTGTCGTTACAGTAATCATAAATAAGCTCCGATTAAGAGAGCTACCAATTCAAAGCATATGTTAAATAAAACTATAAAATATTTTCTTGAAAACAAATTAGTTACTGGACTTATCCTTATTGTAATAATAGTTTGGGGTATAGCAACCGCTCCTTTTGATTGGAAAGTCCCTTTCATACCATCAAGCCCAGTATCTGTTGATGCAATTCCAGACATTGGAGAAAACCAACAAATCGTTTTCACACAATGGCCAGGAAGATCACCAGAAGATATAGAAGACCAAATATCCTACCCATTAACAACTTATATGCTAGGTATTCCCGGTGTAAAGTCAATTAGAAGTAATTCTATTTTTGGTTTTTCGAGTATTTATATCATTTTTGATGATGATATAGAATTTTATTGGTCACGCTCCAGAATTCTTGAAAAATTAAACTCTCTACCGAACAGCTTATTGCCTGAGAGTGTGAAACCGTCATTAGGCCCAGACGCTACTGCACTTGGACAAGTGTATTGGTATACTGTTGAAGGAAGAGATAAAGACGGAAACCCAACTGGTGGTTGGGATTTACACGAAATAAGAACAGCGCAAGACTTTTATATTAAATATGGATTAAATGCAGTTAAAGGGGTTTCAGAAGTAGCTTCTATAGGTGGGTTTGTTCAAGAGTATCAAATAGATGTAAATCCAGATGCTTTAAAGGCATTCAACATCCCATTGATGAAGGTTATGACTGCCGTACAAAAGTCAAATAAAGATGTAGGGGCTAAAACCATCGAAATTAATCAAGCCGAATATCTAGTAAGGGGGCTCGGTTATGTAAAAAAAATTGAAGACATTGAATTAGCTGTTGTAGCTGTAAACGACAATGTCCCCATCCGAATAAAAGATATTGGGGTTGTCACCTTAGGACCAGCGACTCGACGTGGCGCTTTAGATAAAGGAGGTGCTGAAGCTGTAGGGGGCGTGGTTATTGCCCGATATGGTTCCAATCCTTTAGAAGTAATCAATGGCGTTAAATCAAAAATTAACGAAATCGCTTCTGGTTTACCTAAAAAAACATTAGCTAATGGTGTGGAAAGTCAATTGACAATTGTTCCTTTTTATGATCGTACACAATTGATTCACGAAACGATAGGCACACTGGAGACAGCACTTTCTCATGAGATATTAATCAGTATTATTGTCGTTTTACTTTTATTATTTAACCTTAGAGCCTCATTAATTATATCTAGCTTATTGCCCGTTGGAGTATTGATGACATTTATCGTAATGCGTTATTCAGGAGTAGATGCCAATGTTGTAGCCCTCTCTGGTATTGCCATAGCCATTGGTGTAATGGTAGATGTAGGTGTTATATTTATTGAAAATATTATACGGCATTTAGAAATGCCAGAAAACGAAGGAGTGAAAGGTCAAAAACTATTAGCTGTTATTTATAACGCTACAATTGAAGTCGCGTCTGCAATTACAACAGCATTAGCAACGACGATAGTTAGCTTCATTCCCGTATTCGCTATGGAATCAGCAGAAGGTAAATTATTTAGACCTTTAGCATTTACCAAAACATTTGCTTTATTAGGAGCTTTTGTTCTCGGCTTAATTGTTTTACCGTCTCTAGCACATCTCATTTTTGGTATTGATTATGATAAAAAAAGAGTAAAACGCTTTTGGGGCTATGTATTCATTGCCGCTGGAATTCTATTGAGTATTTATTTTAAAATGGCTCTCCCCCTAGCCCTATGTTTAATGGGATTGTACGATTTGTTCAGTTACAAAATTCCTGAAAAATTCCAAGCCTACACAAAGCATTTCAATTTGGTGTTGATGCTATTCATAGTTTCCTTTTTTCTAACGGAGGAATGGATGCCTTTAGGACCACAAATTAGTGTTATAGGAAACTACCTTTTCGTAATCTTTCTTTTAGGTATCATATTATCTGCCTTATTATGCATTGTTCACTTTTATGAGCCTGTATTAAGATGGTGTTTAGAAAACAAAGGCAAATTCATGTTATTGCCCTTGGTTACACTACTATTTGGCCTAGTAGTATGGATTGGTTTCAATTCTACTTTTGGCTTTATAGCAAACGGATTTGAAAAAGTAGGTTGGGACATTAGAAATTCTAAAGTTTGGTCAGCTCCCTCTCATACTTTTCCAGGTATTGGTTCTGAGTTTATGCCTTCACTCAACGAGGGTAGCTATTTATTAATGCCTACTTCAATGCCACACTCAGGCGTAGAACAAAACCGAAAAGTAATAGGTCAACTTGATATGATGTTGAATCACATTCCAGAAGTAGATATGGCTGTTGGAAAACTGGGACGTGTAGAAAGTGCTTTAGACCCTGCTCCAATATCCATGTACGAGACTATGATTAATTATAAGCCGGAATACATTCTAAATGATAAGGGGCATCGTATGCGATTTAAGGTCGATAAAAAAGACCGTTATATTACAAAATCGCGCGATAGTCTTTCACATGCTGATGCTTTGAAACAAGGAATAACGATCAAAAATTTGATTGAAGATGATAACGGAGAATTTTATCGAAATTGGAGAGACAAAATACAATCACCTGATGATATATGGGATGAAATTATTAAAGCATCTAAAATTCCTGGAGTAACATCTGCTCCTAAATTACAACCCATTGAAACTCGGCTTGTTATGCTCCAGACAGGAATGAGAGCACCTATGGGTATCAAAGTATTTGGCCCTGATTTGAAAACCATAGAAGAATTTGGTTTAGAATTAGAAGCAATTCTTAAGGACGTACCATCCGTTAAAAAGGAAGCCGTTTTTGCCGATAGAATCGTCGGTAAACCATACCTACATTTAAATATAGATAGAGAAAAAATTTCAAGATTTGGATTAAATGTTGAAGATATTCAACAAACAATTGAAACAGCTATTGGAGGAATGAAAATATCTTCTACGGTTGAAGGAAGAGAGCGCTACCCTATTCGTGTACGTTATCCAAGAGAATTAAGAGACAGTCCAGAAGCTTTAAGTAAAATTCTAGTAGCAACTCCTACTGGGGCTCAGATCCCTTTGGGGCAAATGGTCAAATTCGAATATACAAAAGGCCCACAGGCGATTAAAAGTGAAGATACGTTTTTAGTTGGCTTTGTGTTGTTTGATAAAAACTCAGGATTTGCCGAAGTAGATGTCGTAAACGATGCTCAAAAAGCGATTAAAGCTAAAATTGATTCGGGAGAACTTAAAGTGCCTGAAGGAGTGAATTTTAAATTCTCGGGAAGCTATGAAAATCAAATTAGAGCAATGAAAAGATTATCTATAGTAATTCCTATCTGTCTGGTCGTTATCTTTCTATTGCTTTACTTTCAGTTTAAAACAATTATTGCCTCTTCTATTCACTTTTCTGGGGTATTTGTTGCTTTTGCTGGTGGCTTTATTTTACTATGGCTCTATGGTCAAGATTGGTTTTTGAATTTTACAATCGCTGATGTAAACATGCGACATTTATTCCAGGTACACCCTGTTAACTTAAGCGTTGCCGTATGGGTTGGCTTTATTGCACTGTTTGGAATTGCGACTGATGACGGTGTAATTATGGGAACCTATATTCACCAAGTTTTTGAGGAAAAAAATCCTCAAACAGTAACTGCGGTACGAGAAGCTGTTATAGAAGCCGGTAAAAAACGAGTAAGACCAGCAGTGATGACAGCGGCAGTGGCTATTATAGCTCTTTTGCCCGTATTAACATCTACGGGAAAAGGATCTGATATTATGATCCCAATGGCTATTCCAACTTTTGGAGGAATGACTATTCAAATTATGACCATGTTCATTGTGCCTGTATTACAAGCCTATTGGAGAGAAACAGTTATTAAAAATAAAAACAGAAAAAATGCGTAAAATAGTAATAATGACGATATTGTTTGCGGTTTGCGATTTAAGCGCACAAACGCTTACCGACTATTACGGAGTAGCAGCTGACAACAACCCGGAACTAAAAGCACGATATAAGGAATTTGAAGCTTCTTTGCAGAAGTTGCCACAAGTGAGTTCCTTACCAGATCCTAATTTTTCATTGGGTTATTTTATTTCACCTGTAGAAACTCGTGTTGGCCCACAAAGTATGAAGTTCTCATTGACTCAAATGTTTCCTTGGTTTGGTACTTTAAAAGCACAAAAAAATGTTGCAGCATTACTTGCCGACAGTAAATATCAAGCTTTTTTAAATACTAAAAATCAATTATTTTCTCAAGTTGCAGCGGTTTATTATCCATTATATGAGCTGCAAAATTTAAAAACAATTGAGCAAGAAAACATCAAAATACTAGAGTCGTATCAAAAAATAGCGTCAGCAAAATTCGAAAATGGAAAAGGAAATTTAGTAGATATATTAAGAGTGGATATAATGATTAAAGACGCTCAAACGAACTTAGAAATTTTAAATAAAAAAGAACCCGCATTAACATCATGGTTCAATAGTATTTTAAACAGAAAATATAATGAACAAGTTGTCGTCTTAAAAGAAATTGAAGTAGTAGAACTACACCTGCAGTATCGTAAAGATTCCATTTCACAAAATCCTTTATTGATAGAGCTTGATTTGAAAAAGCAAGCTTCAAATGCGGCTGTAGAAGTAGCTAGAAAACAAGGTTTACCAAAACTAGGTGTTGGCGTGGATTATGTTATTGTAGATAAAGGAATGAATAATTCTACAGATTCTGGTAAAGATGTTATTATGCCTATGGTCACTTTAAGTCTGCCCATTTTTAGAAAAAAATATACTGCAGCAACATCAGAAGCTAAATTAATGGAAGAAAGTTATTC
>Ga0180008_1000784_pt1 | contig 23263 bp, 25 predicted proteins | sample MM_PW_MetaG_FD_121121 | JGI IMG/M metagenome (GOLD analysis project Ga0180008, IMG submission 121121) | Groundwater microbial communities from the Aspo Hard Rock Laboratory (HRL) deep subsurface site, Sweden - MM_PW_MetaG | ecosystem: Environmental > Aquatic > Deep subsurface > Groundwater...
AATTATTTTGTAATCTTTTCCTCTTATGATACTACAAATAAAAAGGAAGAAATTATGAAAGACTTACTTACAAAAAACCATCCAATGTCACCAAATGGTCAAGATGCCATCTCTAAAAATAATTCATATAATTTATCATTAGAAGAAATCATAGAAACAAGAGTTTCAAGAAGAAGTGTAATAAAAGGCAGTTTAGCCATGGTTGCTGGAAGTTTCTTAGGATTAAATCTAAGTGCTTGTGGAAGCAACAGCAATAATAGCAATGCATTATCTCCTGTGGCAGCTGCTGCTTTATTAGGTTTTGATCCTGTGGCAAAAAATTTAAATGATATGGTAACTGTTCCAAATGGATATTCAGTACAAATTTTATATAAATTAGGTGATCCAATTAATTCTTTTACTTCTGATTATGCAAATGATGGAAGTGATACAGACTTTAATAATAGAGCAGGAGATCACCATGATGGTATGTCATATTTTGGTATGAATAAAGAAGGAACTGCAAAAGATTTAACAAACTCTAATAGAGGTTTATTATGTATGAATCATGAAAACATGACACAGATTTTTATGCATACACTAGCTCAAAATGCAGCCTATGATAAAACTTCAAGACCTTCATCTCAAATAGATAAAGAAGTTTCAGCACATGGTGTTTCTATTATCGAAATTCAAAAAGGAAGTTCAGAATTCTCAATAAACAAAAATTCACTATTTAATAAAAGAATAACTGCACAAACGCAAATGAATATTTATGGACCAGTAAAAAATCATGATTTAGTAAAAACAAAATATTCAACAAGTGGAGCAAAAACGAGAGGTACATTAAATAACTGTGCAAATGGACTAACTCCTTGGGGAACATATCTTACTTGTGAAGAGAATTGGGCTGGATATTTTAAAAGACCAGCAAGTAATACTTTAAGCGATACAAAAGCACAAGCTACACAAAATAGATATATGGGTTCAAGTGCAAGTGATGGTTCTTATGGTTGGGCGAACTCTACAACTAGTGATGATATTTACGATAGATGGAATATTATTCCAAGTGGTGCTAGCCAAACTGAAGATTATAGAAATGTTGCAAATACTTTTGGTTGGGTTGTAGAAATTGATCCATTTAGTCCAACTTCAACTCCAAGAAAAAGAACAGCACTTGGAAGAATGGGACATGAAGGTGCAATGCCTGGAATTATAACAAGTGGTAAGCCTTTAGTTTATTATATGGGTGATGATTCAAGGGGAGAATATATCTATAAATATGTATCTACTTTAAATTGGGATGAAGCTGATTTAAATGGTGGATTAAATGCTGGAGATAAATATTTAGATGATGGAAAACTTTATGTTGCAAAATTTAATGATGATGGTTCAGGACAATGGTTAGAACTTTCAATGAATAATACAGATGTTACTTCTTATACATCTTATAGTTTTGCTGACTTAGGAGATATCTTAGTAAATGCAAGACATGCAGCAGATGCAGTTAAAGCAACTCCTATGGATAGACCTGAATGGACAGGAGTTCACCCAAATACAGGGGATATTTATATTACTTTAACAAACAATAAAGATAGAGGTAAAACAAGTGGAGCTAGTTCTGAGCTTGATTCAGTAAATCCTAGATATTACACTGATGATAAAAATGGTAAAACTTCTAAGGGAAATGTAAATGGACATATAATTAGAATGCAAGAACTTGGAAATGATTCAAGTGCAAGTGCATTTAACTGGGATATTTATCTATTTGGTGCGCAAGCTGATGCCGATAAAAATGTTAATATCTCAAAATTAACAGATGATAATGATTTTTCAAGTCCTGATGGATTATTTTTTAGTCAAGCATCAAAAGGTTTAATGTGGCTTCAAACTGATGATGGTTATTACACTGATAAAACAAATTGTATGATGTTAGCAGCAATTCCAGGAACATACAATGATGGTAAATCTACTCAAATTATAAATAAAACTGTACCAAGTAATACAAATGCAGATAAAATAATTACAACTTATGTTGGAGCTGAAGCTTCAAGGACTAAACTAAAAAGATTTTTAGTTGGACCAAAAGGTTGTGAAATCACGGGAATTACTGAGACACCAGATGGAAAAGCTATATTTGTAAATATTCAACATCCAGGTGAAAATACAAGTGATTTAAACAATTCAGCTAATTTTGAGAGCCACTGGCCAGATAATGGAACTTCAAGACCAAGATCAGCTACTATTGTTATTACAAAAAATGATGGTGGAATTGTTGGTTCATAACAAAAAGAAGAGTTCAAATCTCTTCTTTTTTTCTTTAATATTTTGTAAAGAAATTGTCAAGAAAATTCACACTTAAAATTTAAACTATTCCTTTATACTTCTGTTATATAAAAACAGAGGTATAAAAAATGAAAATTCTACTAATTCCAGCCCTACTTTTAAACTTATCATTTGCTGCTGTGGTTGATGATTATCTTGGCTCTTTAAAACAAGAAGTTATAAAAGAAAATCCATCTTTCACAGGCTTTGATGCAAAACGTGGTGAAGAGATTTTTACATCCAAACATATTGGTAAAAAAGGTAAAGAGATTTCTTGCACTACTTGTCATACATCAAATCTAAGTAATAGTGGTGAAAACACTTTCACTGGAAAAACGATAGAGCCACTTTCACCAAAAGCAAATTCAAAAAGATTTACACAAATCAAAGAGATTGAAAAATGGATGAAAAGAAACTTCAATGATGTTTATAATCGTGAAGGAACAGCTTTAGAAAAAGGTGATGTAACAACATACATCATAAACCAATAAAGGAAAAATCATGAAATATTTAATTTTTTTAACAATAGTTTTGAACTCATTATTTGCTGAGTCATATTCTTCAGGTAAAACTGATGTCGCACCTGTAAATAATCAGCTTTACATAAAAGAGTGTGGATCTTGTCACTTTCCATATCAAGCAGGTTTACTTCCAAGTAATTCATGGAATAAAATCATGTCAAATTTAGATAAACACTTTGGAGTTGATGCCACATTGGCACCTGAAGATTTTGCAACTTTATCAAAATATCTAAATGACAATAGCGCTGAAAAAAATATGCAATACAAAAGAAGTAATAGAATAGTTTCAAGTTTACTTCCTGGACAAGTTGCAGATTCTATTTCAACAACACCTTATATGATAAAAAAACATAAAGAAATAAGAAAAGATTTAATAACTCAGCCTGAAGTAAAAGGATTATTCAACTGTGTTGCTTGTCATACAACAGCCGAAAAAGGTATTTATGGAGAAAGAGATATAAATATTCCTAACTATGGAAGATGGGAAGATTAAAAGGATAAATCATGCAAAAATCATATATTTGGTCATTACCAACTAGAGTTTTTCACGCTCTTTTTGTGCTGTTTATCTTATTGGCTTTTTTAAGTGCTGATGAGGATAGATGGTTAAATTACCATGCAATAATTGGTTATGCTGTTTTAATACTTCTTGTATTTAGAGCATTTTGGGGAATCATTGGACCTAAATACTCTTTGTTTAAAGATTTTCCAATGGGAAAACAAAATATAAAAGAGTTTTTAAACAATGTATTTGAAGATCATCAAAAATACATAGGTCATAATCCTTTGGCTTCTTATGTGATGATTGCTATGCTAGTAGTTGCATTTTTGACTGTAATTACAGGTATTTTAGCCTTTGGTATTCAAGAGGGAAAAGGTATTTTATCTTCGTGGAATTCTCCTTTTTTTAAAGAAATGGAATTATTCAAAGGCATTCATGAATTTTTTTCAACACTATTTATAGTTTTAATTGTTACTCATATAAGTGGTGTTTTAAGTGATAGATTACTTCATAAAAAACATGAGACATTAAACTCTATAATTACAGGTTATAAAGTAACAAATGAAAATGAAAGTATAAAATTAAATATTTTTCAAAAAATATTTGCATTTTTTATGTTTATAATATTTATAGGATTCTTTGCTTTTAATATCTATAAACCAAACAATATTTTAGTCTCATCTATTAATAAAACAGTAGATTATCAAACACAAAATGAAGTTTTTATAACCGAGTGTGCATCGTGTCACACTCTTTATCCCACCCAATCTTTTGCCTAAAAAATCATGGGAAATAATGATGAGTGATTTAGAAAATCACTTTGGGGATGATGCTTCAATTGATGAAGAAGCTAATAAAAACATATTGGCTTATTTGATAAAAAACAGTGCTGAAAATTCAAGCATGGAATCAAGTTGGAACTTCTTGAATTCAATAGGTGATAAAGATATAATAGCTATGAGTGATACTATATTTTGGAAAGAAACCCATAAAAATATTGATAAAGAGATATATAATCATAAAGATATAAAAAATAAAGCAAACTGTAAAGCTTGTCATAGTGATATTGAAAAAGGATTAATTGAAGATGAAAATATTAAAAATCTTTCTGCTTTTAAGTAGTCTGTTTCTATTTCTAAATGCCGATGACGATGATGGTCACCATAAATATAAACATTCATACAAAAACCTTGAATATTTAGATTTAAATACTCAACAAATTGAAAAAATGAAAGAGATTTTGATTGATTTCAAATATCAATACAAAGAGTTCTATGAGTTTAAAGAAAATCAAGAAGATAGATTAGAAGATATAATAAAAGATGATAATTTTGATGAAAAACAGTATTTAGAGATTTTAAATGAAATTAAATCAAAAGCATCATTTTTAGAAGTACAAAGAATGAAAAAAATTTATACTATTTTAGATGGAAAACAAAGAAAAAAATTCTCAAAATATTTCAAGGAGTGGGAAGTTGAATAAAAGTGTCCTATTAATTGAAGATGATTTACAAATGCAAGAATTTATAATAGAGTATCTAAAAGATTATAACTTTGATTGTACTGCCTTTGTACACCCAAAAGATGCCCTAGAAAGCTTCAAGAATTCTAATGATTATGAAATCATCATTCTTGATTTAATGCTTCCTGATATGGATGGTTTTGATTTATTTAAAAAGCTAAAACAAATCAAAAATATTCCTATTATTATCTCTTCTGCACGTGGTGATATAGGAAATAAAATCCATGGATTTGAACTAGGAGCTGATGATTATCTTGCAAAACCCTATGAACCAAGGGAATTGGTGTTAAGAATAGAGCATATTTTAAAAAAGAATATTTCAAATAAAATCAAAATTTGTAATTTTGAAATAGACAAAGATAATAGAACTGTAGTTTTAGATGATTTTCCAATAGAGTTTACAAAAATAGAGTTTGAGATTTTTATGTTTTTAATCAATAATCTAAATAAAATCTCATCAAGAGAGCAGATATTAAATGCTACATCTTTAGATGAAAATACAAAAAATAGAACAATAGATATGCATATTTCAAATATAAGATATAAAATTGGTGATGATTCAAAAAATCCAATATATATAAAATCTGTTTGGGGTATTGGTTATAAATTTGTAGGATGAGATATGTCAATTTTTAAAAAAATATCAATTTTATTTCTTATTAGTTTAACTCTTATGGCTATTATTGGGTTTTGGATTGATGAGATAAATTCAAAAAGAGTTGATAACCTAGTAAAAGAAAAATATATTAAAATCTCAAATGAGCTTTTTGAAAATATTGAAGACAAAAATCAACTAACAAAACTATTTGATAAATATGAATTAAAAATATCACCTCTAGAAAGTAACGACAAAGAGCTTGAAACTTTGTATGATAATAGTTTTACCTTTGGATATATAAAAATTCTAAAAAAACCTTTTGATGATGAGTTTATAATAAAAATCAAATATTTAGATGATGAATATATTTTAAGAACAGCAGATGAAGAGAATATTACAGATAAATTTATTTTAAATATTTTAGTGTTTACTGATATTTTTGTTTTGATTTTGATATTTTTATATATATTAAAACTGCTTTCTCCTTTAAAAACAATCACAAAACAAATAACAAACTTTGCAAATGGTGACTTATCAAGCCGAATAAATATTAAATCAAATGATGAAATAGGAGTTTTATCAAACTCTTTTAATAAAATGGCTTCAAACTTAGAAAACTTAATCACTACAAGGGAAGAGCTTTTAAGAGATATAGGGCATGAACTGCGAACTCCAATTGCAAAGGGTAAGTTTGCCATTGAAAAAATAGATGATTTTTCACAAAAAGAGCTATTAAAAAAGATTTTCAAAGATTTAGAAATTTTAACAAATCAATTAATAGAGCTTGAAAAACTAAACTCTACAAAACTAAATATCACTACTTTTAAAGCAGAAACTTTAATTGTTGAATCCTTAGGAAAACTATATTTAGATGATGAATCAAAAATAGAAATAGAAATAATAGATGATTTTAAAATAAGTGCTGATTTATATTATTTATCAATTGTTTTAAAAAATCTAATAGATAATGCTTTAAAATATACAAGTTCATTTCCAATTAAAATTATCGTAAAAACAAATGAAATTTCAGTTTTAAATCAAGGCAAAGCCCTATCAAAAGAGCTTGATTATTATCTAAAACCTTTTACACAAGAACTATCTCAAAGGGATGGTTTTGGTTTGGGATTAAGTATTGTAAAAAAGATTATTGATAGACATAATTTTAAATTAGTGTATGAATTTAAAAATCAAACAAATATTTTTCAAATCAAATTTAATTAAAATTAATAATGGTAAATAATATTTTACTCTTTCAATTATTATTAAGTTTTATTTAATTATTATTCCATTAGATTTGTGGCACAAATAGAGATTAATGTATCATCTTCAATCTCATCTTTTTTAGGATAATTAAGACTTTTAAAACGATAAAAGTTATATCCAAAATTCAAAATTAAAACACATTGTTAGGAGAATTTTGCATGGAATATTTCAAGCAATTTAAACAAAATTATTTGGTTAGTTTTTGGCGACCAACGCCTGCTGTTATAGCTTTAGGGGTTCTTGCTGCGTACTATTTTGGTATCACGGGAACTTATTGGGCAGTTACAGGTGAGTTCACACGATGGGGTGGACATATTTTACAATTTGCTGGTGTTGATATTAGCAATTGGGGTTATTATAAAATCATGAAAATGGAAGGTAATAGCTTTACAAGAATTGATGGTGTTATGATTATTGGTATGTTCGCTGGTTGTATTGCTGCTGCTTTTTGGGGAAACAACGTAAAACTAAGAATGCCAGCTAGTAATATTAGAATTGCACAAGCTTTAATTGGTGGGATAATTGCAGGATTTGGAGCAAGACTTGGTATGGGTTGTAACCTTGCTAGTTTATTTACAGGTATTCCTCAGTTTTCAGCACATGCGTGGTTTTTTACCCTTGCTATGATTATTGGTGTTTATTTAGGTGTAAAAGTAACTGCTCTTTCATTTTTTAAATCAAAAATTAAACTACAAAAAGTATCTTGTAGTAAAGATTTACAAAAAGATAAACAACAAGTTAAATCATTGTTTACTATTGGTTCAGCTGTATTTATAGCTATGATTATTTGGGCTTTATACTTAATATTCTTTGCAACTAGTATGAAACTTGGAATTGCTATGCTTTTTGGAGCAGCCTTTGGTTTACTTATTGCAAAAGCACAAATTTGTTTTACTTCTGCATTTAGAGATATTTTTACAACAGGAAGAAGTGAATTAGCAGTTGCAATTGTAATTGGAATGGCTGTTTCAACTATTGGAGTTTTTTCATATATTATCATTGGAAGTCCAGCAAAAATAATGTGGGCTGGACCTAATGCAATTATCGGTGGATTATTATTTGGATTTGGTATCGTTCTTGCTGGTGGTTGTGAATGTGGTTGGATGTATAGAGCAGTTGAAGGTCAAGTTCATTTTTGGATTGTTGGAATTGGAAATGTAATTGGTGCAACATTACTTGCATTTATGTGGGATAGTTTTTCAATTTCAATGGCTACATCTTGGCCAAAAATAAATCTTCTTGAATCATTTGGTCAATACGGCGGTTTATTTATGAACTATATTTTCTTATTTTTACTATTTTTATTAATTTTAAAACTTGAAAAAAACTATCGATTAAAATTACAAACAAAAGGAAATTAATATGACAAATGAAAATATAATTCCAGATTATAGACTTGATATGCAAGGTGAGCCTTGCCCTTATCCTGCTGTAAAAACACTAGAAGCCATGGAAAGTTTAGAAAAAGGTGAGATTTTAGAAATAATTAGTGATTGTCCTCAAAGTATAAATAATATTCCAATTGATGCAAAGAATCATGGTTACAAAATTTTAAGCATAGATAGTAGTGGTCCTACAATTCAGTATATAATACAAAAATAGTTAAAAAAGAATTGTATTAATTTACAATTCTTTTTATATTTCAAATTATTAATCAACATGAAACACGATTTCTACCATTATACTTTGATTTATATAGTAGAGTATCAACTCTTTTTATAAAATCTTTTATACTTGTATTCTTCCATCATTGAGTTACTCCAAAACAACAAGTAACTTTTATAAATATCTTTTTCTATTTTCGATCGTAATAATTCTGCAAATTCACAAGCATCTTGTTTTAAACAAGCCTTTAATTAAATTACAAACTCTTCTCTACCCATCTTGCAAAAATATCAGAATCCCTAAGTCTTAATTCAACTATTTTATAGCATAGCCTATTATAAGTTTTTAAGATAAATATTACCCTTTATTATAATAGTGTTTTAAATTATAAAAAATTAATATTAATGCTTTTATCTTATTTTTTGTATAATCTCTTCTAATTATGTAAAAAGGGTAAATAGGATGATTCAACTGATAAATAAAAAAGAAAATATTTTTGGCGATAATATCGCTTTTGTAGAGAATTGGGATTTTTCAAGAGCAAATTTAGATGAAGAAAATAGAATTCTTGCAATCACTCAAGTAGCTTCAATTTGTTATCAATCTCCAAAAGCACTAGGAAGTGAATCTCTTTATAACAGACTTATGGCTGAATCTCAAGGACTTCCAAGTTCAAGTTTTGAATTTGTACCTGTTTTACTTGATACTAGCAATGAAAAACATCAAGAAATTTTAGCACTTGAATACTCAAATGTTAGAAAATTCGGTGAGCAAATTTGTGATGGTAAATACTTACTTACAAATTATAGAGCTTTGGTATATGATTTTGAAAATAATGCAAATTTATATAGCTTTGATATTAGAACCACTTATAACACACTTGAAGAGTGTAAAATTATCAAAGAACATTTCAAAGTATTCTTATATAAAGTTGATTTTCCAACTCGTTCTCAAATGGTAAGACATAGAGTTAATTGGCAAGAACTAAGTCGTAGATATGTAAGTGGAAAAAGAGTTCCATTTGATTTTTATATTAGTGAAAAAATGAAAGATGTAACAAGTGATGCAGGTGATACTCAAAAAGTATTAGATATTTGTTTAGAGCATTATTACAAAGCTTTAGAAGATGGTGTAAAACCACAAGAAGCTAGAAGAATAATACCACAAGCTGGTTATTCACAAATTTGGGGTGGTTTCCAACCAACTCAACTTGAGAATTATTTTAAATTAAGACTAGATTCTCATGCACAATGGGAAATCAGAAAAACAGCAGTTGCCATGAAAGAACTATTAGGAGTTTAATGAACTATCAAGCAATTTTAGAAGAAATAGAAAAAGAGATTCAACCTCTTTTTTCACAAGGTAAAGTTGCAGATTATATTCCGGCACTTGCTAAAGTAGATCCAAATCAATTTATTATGTCTATTCGTTTATTTGATGGAACTTCTTTTGGTGTGGGTGATGTTAATAGTAAATTTTCTATTCAAAGTATTTCAAAAGTTTTTACTTTTACCCTAGCTTTAGAACAATATGGAAGAGACCTTTATACTAGAGTTGGACATGAGCCATCAGGTGATCCTTTTAATTCACTAGTTCAGCTTGAGTATGAAAATGGAATTCCAAGAAATCCATTTATAAATGCAGGTGCCATAGTAACCACTGACACATTAGTTTCAATTCATAAAAAATATACTTTTAAATATATTTTAGATTTTATAAAAAAAGTTTCAAATGATGACACAATCACCTATGATAAAGATATTTATAAGTCAGAGCTAGAGCATGGTTTTAAAAACTTTGCATTAATAAATATGATAAAAAGTTATGACAATATTCATAATAAAATTGATACAGTTATAAATACATATTTTAAACAATGCTCTATTATGATGAGTGCATCGCAACTTGCTCAATCAATGCTATATATTGCAAATCATGGAGTTGATCCTTTTACAAATGAAAGAATAATTAGTATATCAAAAGCAAAAAGAACAAGTTCTTTAATGTTAACTTGTGGTCACTATGACGCTTCAGGGGATTTTGCATATAAAGTTGGACTTCCAGGGAAAAGTGGTGTAGGAGGAGGAATTGTGGCTATTGTTCCTCAGAAAATGGCAATTTGCGTATATTCACCTGAATTAAATGCTCAAGGAAATTCACTAATTGGAACAAAAGCACTAGAATTATTTACTTCAAAAACAGGATTATCAATTTTTTAACTCTCTTTTTAGTATAATTTAAAAAATATACAAATATTAAATTTAGGATTATAAGCTATGAGTGCATTAGAAATTGCAGATATTATTGGAGTAATTTGTTTTGCATTGAGTGGTTTTTTAATTGCTGTTCACTACAAACTAGATATCTTAGGTGTTTTTATTGCATCTTTTCTAACAGCTCTTGGTGGTGGAATGATTAGAGATGTTTTAGCTGATAAAACTCCTTATGTTTTTTCAAGTAATCTTCCTGTTATTTTAGTAGTAGCCACTGTTGTTATTGCACTTTTATTTAAACTACATAAAATTGATGATTTAGAAGGTAAAACTACCTTTATAATCTCAGATGCAATTGGTTTAGTATCCTTTTCAATTACAGGCTCTATAGTTGCCATTCAAAATGAATTTAATTTCTTAGGTGTTTTAATACTTGCTTTTCTAACAGCAGTTGGTGGAGGAACTATAAGGGATATTTTAATAAACAGAGTTCCATCTATTTTAGTTTCAGAATTTTATGCAACTGTTGCTTTGATTATCGCTTCTGCTATGTTTGTATTAGAGATATTTGAATTAAGAAATATATTTTCTATTATGATTGTATTTATATGTGGAGTAATTTTAAGACTTCTTGCCTATTATAAAAAATGGCATTTACCAACTTTATCTAAAGAATAAAATTTATCTTGCTTAACTATTCGTTTACTATTTACAGATAAAATTTCACAATTTTTAAAACCAAAGGAAAAAAATGATAAAAAAATTTCTGTTCACAGTATTTTTAGGATTAAGTGCATTTGCAAACTCATTAACAGTAGGAAGTGATATTCCAACATTAACAGTAAAAGATCAATTTGAAAAAGAAAATACAATTGATGCTAAGTTAAAAACAATAATTTTTTCAGCAACAAAAGAAGAAAGTAATACTATTAAAAATTTTTTAGCTACAAAAGATAAAGATTATTTAACTACAAATAACATAGCATATGTTGCAGATATTACAGGAATGCCAAGTTTAATTTCTAAATTTTTTGCATTACCAAAAATGAGAGATTATAATTTTTCTATTCTTTTAATTGATGAAGATAATAAAGCATTATTTCCAGTTGAACAAGACAAAATTACTATTATGACTTTAGATAATGGAAAAATTACTGACATTAAATTTATTAAAACTACTGAAGATTTAGCAGCTACTTTTAAATAAAACCTTAACTACTAGCTTTTTGCTAGTAGTTTTTCAAATGCCTCAACAATAGCCACTTTTTCAAGCTCTTTTATTCTATTTTCAAGACTATCTGCAGTCTCATTTTGCACAAGCTCAAGCTCTTTTGTAAGAATTATTTCACCCTCATCATAAACTTCATTTACATAATGAATAGTAACCCCTGATTTTTTTTCACCATTATTTATAATAGCTTCATGAACAAATCTTCCATACATACCTTTTCCACCATAAATTGAAGGTAATAGTGCTGGATGAGTATTTATTATTTTATTTGGAAATGTAGTTAAAAGACTTGATTCAATTTTTTTCATAAACCCAGATAAAAATATATAATCACATTGAAAATCTTTAAGTAATTTTGCACATTTATCATCAATATTTTGACCTGGATATCTTTTATCATTTATTATAAAATTTGGAATATTATATGATTCTGCTTTTTCTAAAACTCCTGCATTTGTATTGTTTGAAATAACAACTACTATTTTTGCATCAAGCTTTTTTTCATTTATAGCTTTTTGAATAGTTTCAAATCCACTACCATTATATGAAGCTAGTATTCCAATTCTTTTACCTGTGAACATACTTTCACTTTCTTCTGTCATTATTTATCCTAATTTTTTTGAAGAGTTGATTATATCTATTTTAAAATTAGTTTACAATCTTTGAGCATGTGTTAGAGCAATTGCAATAGCATCTGTTATATCAAGTGGTTTTATCTCTTTTTTAACCCCTAAAAGTCTTTTAACCATGAAAGCAACTTGTTCCTTAGTTGCTTTTCCATTTCCTGTTACTGCTTGTTTTACTTGTAAAGGTGTATATTCTGCAAAATTTCCAAATTTTTGTAAAATTTTTAAAGATATTGCACCTCTAAATTGTGCTAGTTTTATAACTGTTTTTGGATTAAAGGCATAAAACATATCTTCAATTGAAACTTGATCAATTTTATGTTTATCAAAAATCAAATCAAATCCCTCTGTCATTTCTACAATTTGCTCTTGTAATATTTTCGTTTTTATTTTTATTAACCCTGCTTCTATGAGTTTTATCTCTCTTCCATTCTTTTCAACAATGGCATATCCACAGTTTCTAGTACCTGGGTCAATTCCTAATATTTTCACCTTTTCACTCTTTTCATTATATTTTTATTCACATAGCCGTATAGCCTATATAATGGTATTATTTTGATAAATTCTTTCTTAAAGGAAAAAAACTATTCACAAGTTATTCACCATGTGTATAACTTTTTTTTCTAGCTAAATTTATCTTGTTATTATCACATTGAAGCTGTTTTATAAAAAATTTAGATATAATAATTACTAATTACGATTAAAGAGTTTACAAATAAATGACAAATAAAGATTTTCTTACAATTATCCAAAAAGAAGCAACAAAAACTGACTATGAGAGATACTTAAAGCAGTTAAATTATAAAAAAATTTCTTCTGATGAAAAAATAGCAATATTCGAAGTAAATAATAAATATATTGCATCTTGGATAAAAAGTAAATTTACAGGACTAATACAAAACTGTTTTGAAATTTACGATGGTTCTAAGCCATCTATAGAAATAAAACTTGCTGGTGAAAAAAAATCTAAAAAAGAGATTTTAAAAGAGCAAGTTCAAAATCAAACAGCTGAAAGTACAATACTAAATCCATCTTATACTTTTGATTCATTTATTGTAGGACCATCAAATCAAATGGCTTATAATGCCTCACTTGCAGTTTCAAATAAACCAGGAATTCAATATAATCCACTATTTATTTATGGTGGAACTGGACTTGGAAAAACTCACCTTTTACAAGCAGTTGGAAATCATGCAATTGAAAAGGGAAACACTGTTATTTACGTAACAATTGAGCAGTTCATGAATGATTTTACTTTTTCAATCAAAAATAAAAATATGGAACATTTTAGAAATAAATATAGAAAATGTGACGTTTTATTAATAGATGATATTCAATTTTTATCTGGAAAAGAACAAACTCAAGAAGAGTTTTTTCACACTTTTAATGAACTTCATAATGCAAAAAAACAAATAGTAATGACAAGTGATAGACTTCCATCTCAAATTGCTGGACTTGTTGATAGATTAAAATCAAGATTCGAATGGGGATTAACAGCAGATGTTCAAATTCCAGGACTTGAGACAAAAATTGCAATTATTGAAAAAAAATCTGAATTAAATGGGATTTCACTAAGTAGAGAAATAGTAAATTTCATTGCAACTACACTTGATAACTCAATTAGAGAGATTGAAGGTGTTTTAATTAGAATAAATGCAAGTGCATCTTTATTAAATCAAGAAATAAATCTTCCAATGGTTCAAAATTTATTAAAAGAGCAAATTAAAGAGACAAAAGAGAATATAAAATTACCAGATGTTATAAATATTGTTGCAAATCAACTAAATATTAAACCAAGTGATATAAAATCTAAAAAAAGAACAGCAACAGTTGCAAATGCTAGAAGAGTTGTTATATATCTTACAAGAGAATTAACACATAACTCTATGCCAGATATTGCAAAGTTCTTAGGAATGAAAGATCATAGTTCAATTTCTCATAATATTAAAAAAGCAAATGAGCTAATTGAAAAAGATGAAAACTTTAAATTAATTATTGAAAATTTAAAGAATAAAATCATAAATAAGGAGTGGTAAAAGCTTTAGAACAAAATAAGTTTTAAAGACTTATGTGAAAAGGTGTGAATACAATGACAATTTTAATCACTGGGTCAAAGTCCGACTCAACAGTGTTTTAAAAGGTATTTTCATCTTTTCACATAGACTACTACTTCCACTAAATTAAATAAAAATATAGGAGAGATAAAATGAGGTTTGTAATCACAAAAAATGTTATTGAAAATGTAATAGCTTCAATGCAACCTTTTTTAGAAAAAAAAGATTCTAGTTCAATAACATCACATATATATTTAGAAATTACTAATGCTAAACTAATTATAAAAGCAACTGATTATGAAATTGGTTTAGAATCACAAATAGATAATATAACTGATATGATAGATGGAAAAGCAACAGTTAATGGTTCTAATTTATTAGGTATTATTAAAAGATTAAAAAATGAAGAAATTCTATTTGAAGCTTCAAATAATAATCTAGTTATAAAACAAAATAAATCAACTTTTAAATTACCTACTTATGATGCTAATGAATATCCAACATTAAACAAATCTCAAAATTTAAAAGAATTATCAATTTCAACTATTAATTTTATTAATTCCGTTAGAAAAATTACACCTGCTATTGATAATAATAATCCTAAATTTGAATTAAATGGTGCATTATTAGATATTAAAAATCAAAAAATTAATTTTGTTTCAACAGATACTAGAAGATTAGCAGTTGCATATTTACAAAATATTACAAATGAAGAAGCTCAATTTATCATTCCTAAAAAAGCAATAATTGAAATTCAAAAATTATTTTTAGATGATGCAAAAATATTCTTTGATGATACAAATCTAGTAATTTCAAATGCAAATACAAAATTTTTTACAAAACTTATAAATGGTAAATTTCCTGATTATGAAAGAATTATACCTGGAACTTTAAAATACAATTTTCCATTACCAAAAAATATTTTAGTAGAATCTATTAAATTAGTAACTTCACTATTTTCAAATATTAAAATTACTTTTAATTCAACTTCAATTGTATTTGAATCATTAGATGAAGATAGCGAATCAAAAACTCAAATTGATATTGATTTAAATATTGAAAAAGAGTTTTATTTAGCTGTAAATGCTAAATATTTATTAGATTTTTTATCTATGTCACATAATGAAAAAATCAAAATAGGATTTAATGAATCAAATTTACCATTCTATTTAGAAGATGATAAGTTTTTTACTATTGTAATGCCAATAGTTTTAGAAAAATAAAAATAATTTAACAAAAAATAAGGAAATCTATAATGAGTCAACAAGAATACGGCGCTAGTAACATTAAAGTATTAAAGGGTCTTGAAGCTGTAAGAAAAAGACCAGGAATGTATATTGGTGATACAAGTACAAATGGTTTACATCACTTAGTATACGAAGTAGTAGACAACTCTATTGATGAAGCAATGGCTGGATATTGTAAAAATATTAAAATTACTATGACAAAAGATCATTGGATTAAAGTAGAAGATGATGGAAGAGGAATTCCAACTGCAATTCACGAAGGTGAAGGAATATCTGCTGCAACTGTTGTTTTAACAGTTCTTCATGCTGGTGGTAAATTTGATAAAGATACTTATAAAGTTTCAGGGGGACTTCACGGAGTTGGTGTTTCTGTTGTAAATGCTTTATCAAAACATTTAAAAATGACGATTTATAGAGAAGGGAAAATTCATTATCAAGAATTTAAATGTGGTATTCCTCAAGGAGTATTAGAAATAATTGGTGATAGTCCTAGAAAAACAGGAACTACAATTGAGTTTTTAGCTGATGATTCTATTTTTGAAGTTAGTAAATATGAATTTGCAATTCTTGCAAAAAGATTTAAAGAGGTAGCATATTTAAACTCTTTTATTTCAATTACTTTAGATAATGAAATTACAAAAACAAAAGAAGTTTACCATTTTGAAGGTGGTCTAAAACAATTTGTTGAAGATATGAATAAAGATACACCTGTTTGTGATGCAGTTGCATTCAACGATACAATCGAAGGTGTTGAAGTAGATATTGCCGTTATGTACAACGATACTTATGTTGAAAAAACTTTATCTTTTGTAAATAATATTAGAACAATTGATGGTGGAACTCATGAAGCTGGTTTTAAAGCTGGACTTACAAGATCAATCGTTAAATATTTAAATGAAAATGCAGCAGCACGTGAAAAAGATACAAAAATTACTGGTGATGACGTAAGAGAAGGACTAATTGCAGTTGTTTCTGTAAAAGTTCCAGAGCCACAATTTGAAGGTCAAACTAAAGGTAAACTAGGTTCATCTTATGTAAAAGCAATTACTCAAAAATTAACAGGTGATGCATTAGATAAATATTTTGAAGAAAATCCACAACAAGCAAAAGCTATTATGGAAAAATCTTTAATGGCAGCACGTGGTAGAGAAGCTGCTAAAAAAGCTAGAGATTTAACTAGAAAAAAAGATTCTATGTCAGTGGGAACACTTCCTGGAAAATTAGCTGAATGTCAATCTAAAGATCCAGCAATTAGAGAATTATATCTGGTGGAAGGGGACTCAGCGGGAGGTTCTGCAAAACAAGGAAGAGATAGAGTTTTCCAAGCAATTTTACCACTAAAAGGTAAGATTTTAAACGTTGAAAAATCAAGACTTGATAAAATTTTAAAATCTGATGAGATTAGAAATATGATTACTGCACTTGGTTGTGGAATTGGTGAAGATTTTGATAATGAAAAAATTAGATACCATAAAATCATAATTATGACCGATGCCGACGTTGATGGAAGTCATATTCAAACGCTTTTATTAACTTTCTTCTTTAGATTTTTAAGACCAGTTATTGAAAATGGATATTTATATATTGCTCAACCGCCATTATACAGATATAAAAAAGGTAAAAATGAAATTTATCTAAAAGATGATACATCTTTATCTGCGTTTTTAATTGAAAATGGTTTAGAATCATTCTCTTTTGAAGGATTAGGATATAACGACTTGTTAGATTTATTTAAAATCGTTTCAAGATATAGAGGTATGTTAGGACAATTAGGAAAGAGATACTCTTTACTTGAAGTTCTAAAATATTTAATTGAAAATTCTGATTTTGTAAATCTTGATTTCCCTACTTTATATGAAAAAGTTAAAGAATATTTAGATGCTAGAGGTTACAATATCTTATCAAAAACTGTACTTGAAGATAGAATTCAACTATTTGTTCAAACTAAAGAGGGTCTAGAAGAGCTTATAATAGACGAAGAGCTATTCGCTTCACCATATTTTAGTGAAGCTACATATATTTACAATAAGCTTGTAGAGAGAGACTTAACAGTGTTTGAAGGCAGAGATTTACTTGATATTTTAGATGATATTGAAGCTTTAGCTAAAAAAGGTGCATATATTCAAAGATATAAAGGTCTAGGAGAGATGAATCCTGAGCAATTATGGGAAACTACTATGATACCAGAAAATAGAAGACTTTTAAGAGTAAAAATAGAAGATGCAGAAGTTGCTTCTGATACATTTACACTATTTATGGGTGATGAAGTAGAACCTAGAAGAAACTATATTGAACAACATGCGAAAGACGTTGAACACTTAGACGTTTAATATTTTTTGACTGTTTATAAAAAGGTAAAGAAGTTTTTATTTCTTTACCTTTTTTTTTGATTAATATCATTTTTTTAAAAAATTTAATTGGATAAAATAATTTAAATTGCTATTTATATATTAAATTTAAAGGAAATTATATGATTTTAGGTTTTAAAAATATTGATGAATTAATTGATATTGCCCTAAAGACAACATCTTTTGAAGATATGTTATTTTTAACAAAACACCCTTCAATGATAGTTAGAAGATCATTAGCTAAAAATATTAACATAAACCAAGATATATTAAATAATCTGATAAATGATCCTGTTTTAAATGTTTCATATGTAGCTAATAAAAATCCTAATAATAAAAACTTTAGATTTCTTTTTGATGATGTTCAAAGACCATGTGTTATTTGTGAAAAAGAGGAAAAAGATTTAGTTTGTGAAAATTGTGATCATGTTAAAGATCACAATTTTTAAAAAAATTATTCAGGTTTTGTAAATTTATCTGTATGTGAGAAAATTTTCCCTCTTTTTCTTTGAATATTATTTACAATATGGTAACCATGATTTAATGCAATAGCAATCGAGCCACCTGATTTAAATGCTATATCACCTGCTACATAAATATCTTTAGCAGATGTTTCATGGTGCTCATCAAATATTGGTTGTTCATCTTCATTTACTGCTACACCACATGATTTTAAGAAATCAACAGGAGTTGTACCACCAATTGCGTAAATTACTCTATCATAAAATACACTATAACCATCGTTGAACTCTACTTTTACTTTTCCATCTTCATTTTCAAGTGATAAAATATCTGTGCTCATTCTAAGTCTTAGTTTCTCTTCACCATGATATTTTTTTAGTAGATTTTCATTTGTTTCATTTAATCTTGAAAATTCAGGTTTTCTATAAACTAAAGTAACATTATTATTTTGATCAGCTAAATCATAAGCATATTCAGCAGCAGAATTCCCACCACCAACTACTAATATTTTTTCATTTGATGAGCACTTGTCAAGATTAAAATTTACTTGAGCTTTTATTGAAGGTGGTATTTTATAATCTGGTTTATTTGGTTTTCCCATTTTACCAATTGCTATAATTGTATTTTTAGTTTGAATAATTTCACTTGATGTATGAATTTCTAATAAATCAGTTTCTGGATTTCTTATAATTTTTTCAACCTCTGTGTTGAATCTTGAATCTATTTTTTCTGTATCTAAAAGATTGTTAAAATAATCAAGTGTAGTTTCTTTTGTTCCATCATAAAATTCAACATTACCTTGAAGTGTTGTAACTTGACCTTTATAATCTTTATCTACTCTTTTATTATCTTTATAAAATTTTCTAATAGTGTTTGAATGGTTATCAGTTTTTTCAATTAATAAAATTTCACCGATTTTATGGGCTGATGCTTCAATTGCTGAACCAATTCCTCCTGGTCCTCCACCTATTATTACGATATCATATATTTTATCTTTCATAATTCTCTCTTATGTTTTTAATTTAATTTATTTATTTTTGTTTTATTTTAGATAATGATTATACATTAATTTATGGATTTTTTCAATTAATAACATTTGTAAGTGTTTTTTAGATAAAATGCCCTAAAATTAATATTAATAGAGGTTATAAAAATTATGGAAATGAAATATGGTGAAAGAGAAATTTTAGAGTTTGATATTAATAAAGAAGAAAATTTTTGGCCAAATGCCCATGAAAAAAATTATATTATAGATATTGAATTACCAGAATTTATGGCAAAATGTCCAAGAAGTGGATACCCAGATTTTGCAACAATTAAAATACAATACACTCCAAATAAAAGAGTTATAGAATTAAAAGCTTTAAAAATTTATATAAATTCATTTATGTTTAGAGAAGTTTCTCACGAAAATTCTGCAAATGAAATATTTGATACTTTATATTCAAAGTTAGAACCAAAGTGGTTAAAAGTTATTGCTGATTTTAAGCCAAGAGGAAATGTACATACAGTTATTGAAATAGATAGCGCAAAAATGTAGGGTCGTATACCTTGGAAAGATTAGTTACAACTTCAGAAGCTGCCCAAATATTGGGACTATCTTTACAAGGTGTGCATTATAGAATTAAAAAAGAGCAATTAAAATCTGTCAAAAAAGATGGTAAAACTTTTGTATATGTAGATGATGCTCAAGCACATATTGAACAAGAAGCAACGACTACTAAAGTAAAAGAACCTACTTCTGTTAAACAAAATTATACTGACAATTCACAAGCAATTATTGATGTTAAAAATGAACAAATTGAACTTTTAAAAAAATCTATGAAATGGATGAAAAAACAGTATATTTCAGAAATTTTCAGATTAGAAAAAAATCAAAAGAAAATAATAGAAGTTTTTAATTCAGAAATCAAACTTTTACAAAGTGCATTTAATGAAATGCGATCTATTTATAAACCTCAAATTCAACAAGAAATCAAAAATAAAACAGAAAAAGAAAGTAAAGATTTTATTATGGTAAGAGATTTTTTTATATTAATGAAAAGATATAATAAAACAGAACAAGAAATAAAATTAATGATTTTTAATGGTATAAAAACAGGTGATAGAAGATTTATTTATAATAAAGTGGAAAAAAAACTTTTAATACTAAACTCTGATTTTATAGATTTAATTTAAATTACTAAAAACCACCATACCAATATATATATAATGGTATAGTTATTACTGAAATAACTGTACTTAAAAAAACTGCCAGACTTGCTTTTTCAGGTTTTGCATTTAATAATACTGCTAACGTAACTGTATTTCCAGCGAGTGGAACAATTGAAAATAAAAACATAACTTTATATAAGTCTTCATTTAAAAAATGTAAAAAAGTTTTATCTAAATAGATAAATCCTAACATAGCTAAAGGCCAAAAAATAAATTTTAAAATATATGTAATTGACATAAATTTTATATCAAAATTACCTTCACTATTTTTTAATCCCATTAATCCCATTCCAAGCATCATCATTCCTAAAATTCCATAAGCTCCTTTAAATTGACTTGTATAAGAGCTAATCACATCTGGGATTTCAAATCCAGCTAGATTTAAAATAAGTCCTAAAATAAATGCATATAAAATAGGTAATCTTGACATTTTTTTTAAAGATTCTTTTACAGTAAAATTTCCTTTGGCTGTAACATAAAATCCACTTGTACTTTCATATAAAAGAGATGCTAAAACGGTAAAAATAAATATATCTGCAAGTTGGGGTTCAAAAAATATTACTGCTAATGGTATTCCAAAATATCCTGTATTTCCTGTTCCTGCAGAAAAAGCTAAAATATTTCCTGATGGATCATTCCAAGAATTTTTAAATATTGCTAAAGAAGAGAAAGCTAAAATTGAACCAAATATGAATAAAAATATAGGCAGAATTGCTACGGCAAAATCTATTTTTACACTTATTGTTGCTGAAAAAACTACAATTGGTCCTAATATATAAATTAATAAAGTTGCAACAGATTCTCTTTGTACTTTTAAATATTTTGATGATAAAAATCCTAAAATTACATTTATATAAATTGGAAGAACTTTTAAAAGTATAATAAAAAACAAACTCATATTTTTTCCTGTTGCATGATTTTCTGGAAGTTAAAAAATTATATTATTTTGATATTATGCTTTTATATCTTAAATTGAGATTATATATTTGATTTTTTTAAGAGAAATAAGTTTTAAAGAGTCTATGAAATAATTCATAGTACTCTTCTCCAGATACCCAAACACACCACTAAGTAAGGTGCCTTGCTATGTTCCCATCCTGGGGCGTTGTCTCAAATAATAATTGTAAGGGTCTAAAGAAGAGCATTCAAAATACCTAGATATTTTCAATGTTCTTCTTTCGAGATTGGGAGTATACACTAAAAATCTTTAATTTATACTAAATTAATTTTCTTATGAATAATAATCTGTATAATACGATTTTAATAGAAAGTTGAGAATATAGTTTTGACAAAGAATTTTAGTTTTATTGGTATATTATCCTTAATATTTGCCATGTTTATATGGGCAAGTTCATTTATAGCTTTAAAAGCAGCTATGCAAGATGTTGGACCATTTACTGTTATATTTTTAAGAATGCTTATTGCATCTTTATGTTTTGTTTATTTTATAAAAAGTTTTTTGAAATATGATTTTTCAAAGAAAGATATAAAATTCATACTTTTATTGGCTTTATTTGAGCCATGTTTATATTTTGTATTTGAATCTAGAGCTTTACAATTAACAACAGCTTCTCAAGCTGGAATGATTACCTCATTAATGCCTATAATCACAGCAATGGCTGCTGGATATTTTTTAAAAGAGATTATTACAAAACAGATTATCTTTGGCTCATTCATAGCAATGAGTGGAGCTATTTGGCTAAGTTTACAAGGAACAAGTAGTTTTGATGCTCCGAATCCTTTATTAGGGAATTTTTTAGAACTTTTAGCCATGATTTGTGGTGCTGGTTATACTATAACTGCTCGATATTTAAGTGATAAATATTCAGCTTTATTTATGACAGCTATTCAAGTATTTATAGGGGCTATTTTTTTTACTCCACTTTTTTTATATGAATATTTTACTAGTGAAATTCATATTAGTATGAAATCATTTTTATGGATTGCATACTTAGGAGTTGTGGTTACTTTAGCTGGTTATGGTTTATATAACTATGCTTTAACAAAAATTGAGGCTTCAAAAGCTTCTATATTTGTATATTTAATTCCTGTATTTACTTTGATTTTAGCATATTTTATTTTAAATGAAACCTTATCAATTCTTGAATTTGTAGCTTGTTTTGTGATTTTACTTGGTGTTTTTATTTCTGAATTTTCTATTTCATGGTTTAGAAAAAGAAGATGATTTATTTAATCCTTTTTGTTAGTGCATTTATATCTGCAACTTTATTTCCACTTGGAAGTGAAGCTTTACTTATTTATGATATTAAAGAGGGTTATAATATATATCTTTTAGTGCTTGTGGCAACTATAGCAAATAGTTTAGGTTCACTTTTAAACTATTTTTTAGGCTTAAAAGGTGAAGAGTATTTAGTAGAAAAAAAATTATTAAATGAAAAAATGATTATTAAATCAAAAGCTTATTTTGATAAATATGGTTCTGTTTGTCTGCTTTTTTCTTGGCTTCCAATAATTGGAGATCCAATAACTTTTGTGGCAGGAATATTAAAATACAATTTGAAGAAGTTTATTGTTTTGGTTATTATTGCTAAA
>Ga0180008_1000785_pt1 | contig 23242 bp, 22 predicted proteins | sample MM_PW_MetaG_FD_121121 | JGI IMG/M metagenome (GOLD analysis project Ga0180008, IMG submission 121121) | Groundwater microbial communities from the Aspo Hard Rock Laboratory (HRL) deep subsurface site, Sweden - MM_PW_MetaG | ecosystem: Environmental > Aquatic > Deep subsurface > Groundwater...
CACGGTGAGTGAGCTGGCCACTTGCAGTTTGCGCTGGCCTTCGTCCCCTTCGTACTTATACGTGCCATCAGCCTGGCGAACGAAGGGCTGAGTTTTCCCCTGAAAGCCTGCAAACAAATATTCGCCCCGTGCGTTGCGGGTATTCATCAGCCCGAGTAGCTCGTCTTCGCGCTCACCCAACTCGGCCGCGATGGATTCGCGATCGGCTTGACTCAAGGCGCCGTTACCGGCCTGTACCGCCAGTTCGCGCACGCGCTGCAATACGGTGTTGACCGAGTTGAGGGTGACTTCTTCCTGCGCCAGGCCGTTTTTTGCCGCCGTGAGGTTCTCTTTATATTGCCCTAGGACGTTTTGCTGTTGCTCCAATTGCAGCAGGCGCACCGAGGCAACCGGGTCATCCGCGGGCGTCAAAATGCGGTTGCCGGTACTGATCTGCTCTTGCGTGCGGATGGCGTTGGCGTAGTTTTTCTGCAGGCCTTGCACACCGTTGTTAAATGCCTGAATGGTGGAGATGCGCATGCTTGAGCCTCGTGTAGCAATTCGGTATTTGGCCGCTGCTAGCCGCTATATTCCCTCTGACGAAGGGTTAGAGGGTTATTCTGTAGCCGCCTTAAAGCGGCATACTTTTATCTGAATGTATTAATGAGGGTATCGAACAAAGAGCGCGCAACTTGAATAACCTGGGCCGACGCGTTGTAGTACTGCTCGAATTTGATCAGGTTGGCGGCCTCTTCGTCGAGGTTGACCCCTGACAGCGAGTCACGGTTATCGGTGGCTTGCTTAAGAATCGCCCCGGTGGCCTCACTGTCTTGCCGCGCTTGGGCGGTCAAGGTGCCGACCCGCTCCACCATGTCACCATAACCGTCGGTAAAGCTGACGCCCGTGCTAATACCCGTAACAGTCGAATCTACGCCCACAGTTTGTTTGTTTTGCAGGTCGGCAAGCTTTAGGGCGTTGCGGTTATCGGAGACACCATTCTGATTGAAGGCGATATCGAAACGGTCATTGTTTTCTGGTCGGCCACTCAAACTCATACTCACCTGAGTGCCATCTGCCAAGGCGAGAACGAAGTTGTTTTGTTGCCCTGGCTGAAACAATGGCGTCGGCGCAGGTGTAATAGGCTCACCCTTATTGTCGACACGGGTAAGTGTGGCACCTGCAGGTAAACCGCTGAAATCACCTGCAACAGCGTTATAAGTCAAGGTCAGCGGAGGGAATGCGGCGCTCAGGGCAGCGATATCTATAGCAGTGCCGGTGGACAGCACATCGGGCTGACTGATTACTCCATTGCCTTTGTTTTGCAGATTGGCTTCTGACCTTAACGGTGCAGCAAAGGCCAACTGATCAGGCTGATCCAGAGTAGTACTGATGCTGGTGGCGCCCCGCCGAGTGGGTTGTAACAGATAAACATCACCGCTCTGCGCCTTGGCAAACTCAGCAGCACTGAAGGTTACGTTGAAGCCCTGATCCTTGGGCAAGGCCGGAGGACTGGATTGCACAAGACTGAGGGTGTAATTGCCGGAGCCATCGTCTACTGCAGTGACTTCTATCGCCTCACCATCAGAAAGCCGACGGGCCGTAAACGTAGGCGGTGTGGCCGTTGCATCGTCGACTTCAAGGCGATAGTCACTGGTGGTCAGCACGCTGGTATCAGTGATGTTCAGCAGCGGTTGTGCACCACCACTGTTGGTCGAAAAGGCCCGCACGCGCAGCGCTGCCAGCGCTGAGTCATTGAAGTCACCAAACAGCGCCGTTCCCACCTGCCCCTTTAAATCCAAGCCCTGACCTAACTGAGTGTTGACCTGATCCGTCACCGCCAGGGCTAAACGCCCCAGTGAGTTAAGCGTTGGGTCAAGGCTATCGGCACGGTAGCGAATCAAGCCGCCCAGCTCACCGCCGGTTAGCAGCGACGTAACGCCTTGGCGCGAGCCACCACTAACAAACTCCACCTCAGAACGGGTCGGGTCGCCCTGCCCTGGCACCACTTGCAGACTGTTGCTCTTGCTACCGACCACCAGCGGCTGGCCGGAGCCAACGAACAGGTTGATGGTGTTGTCATCCTGCGGCACAGCCGTCACACCAATAAAGGTGGAGAGTTGGCGGATGGCTTCATCACGGCCGTCCAGCAGGTCATTGGGCTGTGCACCGTTAGCGCCGGCAATGGCGATGGCGTCGTTATAGCTGGCAATCGATGTGGCCAAACGGTTGACCTGGTCGGTGACCGCCGACATCTGTTTGTTGATGAACTGATTTTGATCGTTGATGCGGTCGTAGACCGTATTAAACCGCTTAGACAGGCCTTCCGCTTCAGACAGTACAAGTTGCCGCGCGGGAATATTCGCGGGGTCTTCGGCAGCTGTCTGCAACGCCGAGAAGAGCTTTTGCAGTGCCGGCGTAATGCCCGTGGTAGAACCTGCAAGCAGCGAGTCAAGTTGTTCGATCTGGCTTTTATAGGCACTCACGTCACTGCTCAGCGCCGTGCTGCTACGAACCTGAGCACTGAGAAACTCGCTGTAACTACGGCGTATATCAGTCAGCGTGGTACCCGAGCCGATAAAGCCGGCACCACTGAACTGCGGCACACGTGTGCCCTGCACCGTGTCCTGCCGTGAGAAGCCCGGCGTGTTGACGTTGGTGATGTTATTGCCCGTGACTGCCAGCGAAGTTTTGTTCGCGGACAGGCCGGACAGGCCAATATTAAGGAGGTCAGCCATGATTCATCATCCGCTAGTTGACGGCGTGCTAACGGCCGCAACTGTTTGATAGGTCTGCATCTGCCGGGCGATCTGGGCGATCTTGCGGGCGTATTGCGGGTCTGTGGCGTAGCCGGCTTTCTGCAACTCGCGGGCGAATTGCTCAGGCTTATCGGTGGTGGCCAGGGCTTTCTCGTAACGGCCGTTGCCCTGCAGGAAGCTCACGTAATCGTCAAAACTGTGCGCATAGGACTCGTAGGCGCGGAAGGTCGCTGCTTCTTTAACAGCCTTGCCGCCCTTGAATTCAGTGGTCAGCACACGCGCCGAGTCGCCTTCCCAGGTGTTGTGGGTTTTGATGCCAAACAGGTTATGGCTGCTGGAACCGTCCTGCTGACGAATTATTGACTTGCCCCAGCCAGTCTCCAGCGCGGCCTGAGCCACTAGATAGCGCGGGTCGACGCCAATTTTGTCAGCGGCTTGCTCGGCCATCGGCAACATGGCCGCAATAAATTCATCCTTCGAACCGAACGCGGCCTTGCTCGGTGCCAGCGGCGGCTGGGCAATGCGGCGACCGGTGATGGCGTCCATACCACTCAAGCCCAGAGCAGTGTCGGCGGGCGCGGCGAAGGATTTAGCTGGGATCCAGTCGTTCTGCGCCAGCGGCTGACTGTCGGCAGCCGCCGTGGGCGGCACGATGCCGGCGAGCAAACGGTCGGTAAGTTTGCCTGGCAGCGACAAGCGCCGCTGGTTGAGCAGCGAGCTGTCATCGCGGCTGCTCTCGACGTTGGCCAGTGGTTTGCTCGGCGCGCTTGGCACAGGCTCATTGACCTGGGCAAAGGGGTTGGGGCGGGTGTCGGCGGCTTTGATTTGCGACATCTGCCGCACCAGTACATCGGCCAGGCCAATACCGTTCTGGTGGTTGGACAGGGTGACGGCCAGCTGCTGGTCGTGCATGTCCTGGTAGGTTTTGCTCTCGTTACTGTTCATGAAGTTGCCTTCACCGAAAGCCTCGTTAGCCGAGCGCATGGCTTTGAGCATTTCATTGAGAAACAGCGACTCAAATTCTTGAGCGACTTTCTTGATGTTCTTTTCGCTGTCGCCACCAACCTTGAACTGCTGCAAACGACCCAGGTCGTTGTAGGCACCGCTGTCTACGGCGCTTTGGCCGCCAAGCAAACCCGCTGAGAGTCGAGAGTCCATCGCCTGCCCTCCTCTTAAATCACAATCAGGTCAGCCTGTAGAGCGCCGGCTTGCTTGAGCGCCTCCAGGATGGCCATAAGGTCGGAAGGCGACGCGCCAACCTGATTCACCGCGCGGACGATTTCATCCAGCGTGGTACCAGGACCGAACTTGAACATGGGTTTTAATTCCTCATCAGCATTGACCTTGGAGCGAGGCACCACGGCCGTCTGACCACCAGATAGGGCTTCGGGCTGGCTGACAATCGGATCTTCGGTAATGGTCACGGTGAGGCTGCCATGGGTCACGGCGGCGGGCTGCACCCGAACATTCTGGCCAATGACGATGGTGCCCGTGCGCGAGTTGATGATGACCTTGGCCACCGCCTGACCGACCTCGACTTCGAGGTTTTCCAGAATCGACAGGTAGTCCACCCGCTGACCGGGATCGAGCGGCGCGCTGACGCGAATCGAGCCGCCATCGACGGCTTGGGCTACGCCTGGGCCGAGCAATTCGTTGATGTGATCAACAATATTCTTGGCGGTGGTGAAGTCGGGACGATTGAGGTTAAGCGTAAGCGTGTTGCCCTGATCAAAACCGCTCGGCACCGGCCGCTCGACCGTCGCACCACCGGGAATGCGCCCCGCGGACGGCACGTTGACGGTGATACGCGAGCCGTCGCCGCCTTCGGCGTCAAAACCACCGACCACCAGGTTGCCCTGGGCGATGGCATAAACGTTACCATCGATACCTTTAAGCGGGGTCATCAGCAGGCTGCCACCACGCAGGCTCTTAGCGTTACCAATAGAAGAAACGGTGATGTCGATGGTCTGGCCAGGCTTGGCGAATGCTGGCAGATCGGCATGGATCGATACCGCGGCGACGTTCTTCAACTGAACGTTGCCACCAGCCGGCACTTTGATGCCGAACTGCGCCATCATGTTGTTGAAGGTTTGCACGGTGAACGGCGTTTGGGTGGTTTGGTCACCACTGCCGTTGAGCCCCACCACCAGGCCGTAGCCGATCAGCTGGTTGGTGCGCACGCCTTGAATACTGGCCAGGTCTTTGAGGCGTTCGGCCTGGGCAACAGAGGCCAGCAACAGGGCGACAGCGGTAATCAGGTATTTGCTAAGCGTCATGTTGGCCATCCTCAGAACGGCCACATTGGGCTAAGAAAGAAACGGCTCATCCAGCCCGGTTGCGAGGCATCGGCAAAGGCACCGGTACCCGAGTAAGTGATGCGCGCATCGGCAATACGGGTCGAAGACACGGTGTTGTCAGTGGCAATATCATCGGCGCGCACCAGGCCGGCAATCCGCACCAGCTCATCACCGGTATTCAGGGTCATCCACTTTTCACCGCGCACCAGCAGGATGCCGTTGGGCATCACTTCGGCCACCGAGACGGTGATCGAGCCGGTCAGGCTGTTGCTCTGTCCCGCCGCCCCTGAGCCGTCAGCCGAACGCGTGGCATCAAAGCTGGCATCCAGCCCCAGGTTGTCATTGGTCATGCCCAAGGCGCCTATACCGGCCAATGGGTTTTTCGGCGACACGGCCATACCGAACAGATTAGGGACGCCCAAATTAGCCGAGCTGTCTTTGCTGATCTGACTGCTGCTGTTCTTGCTGGCCTGGGTGCGCTCATTCAGGGTGATGGTAATGATGTCACCGACCCGATAAGCCTTGCGGTCACTGAACAGACCATTCTCGAAACCAGCTTGGTAAATCGAGCCATTGTTCTGCGCAGCGGGCAGCGGAGTGCGTGGCATCACCGGCGCGTAATAGGGGTCGTCCGGCTTGGGCGCGGGCGCCATGCAGCCGCTCAAAGCCAGAGGGCCAAGCAGTGCACTTATGATGATCAGCCGGTTCATATCGATTACCTCAGATGTTGCATTCTGCTGGGTGAAGACCTTGGTGAGTTACGCCACTTCGCGCCTAACCCGCCCTACACCATTAAAGATTTTGCGAAATAAAGCCGAGCATCTGATCCGCAGTTGAAATGACTTTGGAGTTCATTTCATAGGCGCGCTGAGTGGTGATCATGTTCACCAGCTCCTCGACCACACTGACGTTGGAGTTTTCCAAGGTGTTCTGCAGCGTGGTGCCCAAGCCATTCAAGCCCGGTGTACCAACCTGCGGCGCACCGCTGGAAGCGGTTTCCAGGAACAGGTTGTTGCCGATCGCTTCCAGACCCGCCGGGTTGATAAAGTCGGCGGTCTGCAGGTTGCCGACAATCTGTGGTTGCGGGTTGCCGGAAGTAGTCACCGACACAGTGCCGTCTTCACCTACGGTAAAGGTACGCACCTCGTTGGGCAGAACGATGGCGGGCTCCAGCGCATAACCGTTGGAGGTCACCACTTGGCCATCGGAGTTGAGGTGGAAACTACCGTCGCGGCTATAGGAGACGGTGCCGTCAGGCAGCAACACCTGGAAGAAGCCACGGCCGTTAATCGCCATATCCAACGGCTGCTCGGTGGTTTGCAGGCTGCCGGCGGTAAAGATTTTCTGCGTGCCGACCACGCGCACACCGGTACCCAGCTGCAAACCAGAGGGCAACTGGCTGTCCTGGCTGGACTGGCCGCCGGGTTGACGGCGGATTTGATACAGCAGGTCTTCAAACTCGGCGCGATCACGCTTAAAACCGGTGGTCGAGACGTTGGCCAAGTTGTTAGAAATGGTGGTCAGGTTCATGTCCTGAGCGGACAAACCCGTCTTACTGACCCACAGTGCCGGAAGCATATCGATTCTCCTCGGGCGTCGATTTACCGACGCCGCGTGCTGGTAATTAGGTCATCTGCAAGACGCGCGCCATGGCCGACGAATTATCTTCGGCGGTGCGCATCATCTTTACTTGCAGCTCGAATTGGCGGGACAACGAGAGGATCGCCGTCATCTCCTCCACGGCATTGACGTTGCTTGATTCGAGAAAGCCCGAGGTAATTTCCATATTGGCATCCGCCAGCACAGGGCCTTGGCCCTTGAAGCGGATCATGCCGTCAGTGCCCTTCTCCATCTGCTTAAGATCTGGGTTGACCAGCTTTAAGCGATCAACCTCAGCCAGCACATTGGGCGCTTCACCGAGGGCGCGAATGCTGATGGTGCCGTCTTTACCGATTTCGATTTTCTGCTCAGGCGGGACTGCAATCGGCCCGGCGTTGCCCATCACCGGCAAACCATTGCCGGTACGCAGCACACCGAGGGCATCGACGTTCAAGCTGGCCGTACGCACGTAGGCTTCAGTGCCATCGGGGGCCTGCACAGCCAGCCAACCTTTGCCGCCCACCGCCACATCCAGATCACGCCCAGTTTCCTGCAACGAGCCTGGGGTGAAGTCAGTGCCGGGACGCTCACTCATGGCATAGACCCGCGACGGTAAACCGTCACCAAAGATCGGCATGGAACGCGCCTGTTCAAAATCCCGGCGAAAACCATTGGTGGTGATGTTTGCCAGATTGTTGGCATGGGCACGCTGGGCCAGGGTGTTGTTATGGGCACCAGTCATGGAAACGTACAGCATCTTGTCCATGGTTATTCTCCGAGTTGGGCGTGTCGCCCGCTGCTCTATACAAGGTATAAAGCAATGCCTATGCCAGCATCCGAAAAATATTTATAAACCATTGATAAATATAGACTTTAAAAATAAAAAGGCTCCATAAAGGAGCCTTTTAAAAACCGCGGCGGCGTATTTTTGCCGCCTACGCCAGACATTTGCCTAGCGCAGGCAAGGCTTATTAACGCAGGTTGATAATGGTCTGAGTAATCGCGCTCTCGGTTTCGATGGTCTTGGCGTTGGCCTGGTAGTTGCGCTGAGCGACGATCAGGTTGACCAGCTGGTCGGACAGCTCGACGTTGGAGTCTTCCAGGGCACCAGACTGCAAAGCACCTAAGGTCGTACTACGCGGCGTCCCAACAACTGGCTCACCTGACTCAAAGGATTGCACCCACGCTGTTTTCCCCACAGGGGTCAACCCTTGCACGTTAGCGAAGTTGGCCAGTAGTACCTGCCCCTGAATCTTCGATTGACCATTGGTATAACGGGCAAAAATAACTCCCGTATCGTCAATCTCTAGACCCGAAAGCTGCCCCGTGGTGTAACCATCTTGGCTAATACTATTCACCCCAAAGGTTGCCGCATATTGAGTGGAGCTGCGCATATCGAAAGTCATAGCCGAGTTTTGCGCACCGTTCCATACCTTGACACCTGGGTTAGCAGGATCCTCCTCAGCCGGTGTCCAGTCATCCGCAGCCAAACTGAACGTGCCGTTGGGAGAGGTAATGGCCGGAGCATCCAGCAGCGGATCGGCCGGCGCACTGGCCAAGGGTGTTAACGCAGGATCAGCCAGCTGACCAGACGTATCAAACGCTAGACCATAGCTAAACGGTTGCGTGCTTGCCGGGGTACGTGGATTTACACCATCGACTAACACATGCATGACCCAGCCATTGTTGGCTGGTGCCTCATTTTTCACGAAATACTGTGTCATCACATGGGGGTTACCCTGCGCGTCGTAAATATTCGTAGAGGTCGATGAGTTGTAAGTAAGCGGATCGCTGGGATCAAACACAGGAGCGGCGTTAGTCTCCGCATTGGCAGGACGGACGTTAGTGGAGTTGAGGTTTAGCGACTGAACAATCGACGTGGTGGCCTTTGGCTCCTGCTGCCCTGCTTTGACCTGCAGATCACTCTGCACTTTTAATAAATTGCCATTAGCGTCAGCGGAGTACCCCTGCAAACGCTGGCCGAAATTGTTCACCATATATCCGTCACGATCAGTACCAAAATAGCCGGCACGGGTATAACTGATTTCTCCATTGTTACTGGTCATGAAGAAACCATTACCGTTGATCGCAAGATCAAGGGAGTTTTGCGTGTAATTGATGTTGCCTTGATTGAACTGTTGCGACACATCCGCCAGTAGCACCCCACTGCCCTGTGCATTTTTTCCAGAACCCAACACAGATGCAGCATACACGTCAGCAAATTCAGCACGCGACTGCTTAAACCCAGCAGTACCGGCGTTGGCAATATTATTACCGGTTACGTTAAGGTCGCTGGTCGCGGCGCGCAGACCACTAAGACCGATATTGAAACCCATGGAAGACTCCTTTGCCGGAAAGCCGGCGGCTTAAACCTGTTAGTTACTGACCGATAACCTGCACTTGCGACAACGGCACACTGCCGAGCCCCGCCAGGTTCAACATCAACTCGCTGCCGCCAAGGACTACGCTATCGACGTTGGCCGGCAGCATGGTGTAAAGCCCCTTCGCTTCGCCGTCATAGGTGGCCTGCGCTTCAAACTTGTAGGTGCCGGGCGGCATCAGATTGCCGCTACTGTCTTTGCCATCCCAGATAAAGCTGACATTGCCGGCCTGCTGTTCGCCCAAGTTGACCCGCGAAACCACCGAGCCGGCAGTGTCGTAAACATTCACATAAACGTTGCTGCTGACGGGCAGAACAAGGCTTGCCTTAAAGCTTTCACTGGTATCAACCACTGCCTTATCCGTAGGCACGATGACCTTGCGCCCGACCAGCGAAGACGCCTGCAGGGCTTGGGATGACTGATAGCCACTGACCAAGGAGCCCATGCTGGTATTGAGCTTCTCGATCCCCTCAACCTGACTAAACTGCGCCAGCTGGGCAATAAACTCACCGTTGCCTTGCGGCTCCAGCGGGTTCTGGTTATTCAACTGAGCAACGAGCAAGTTGAGGAACTCATTTTTACCAAGTTCTTTTTTGCCGCCCGTTTCAGCTTTGATCTGGTACTGATCCAGCCCACTCGCGCTAACGCCACCAACAGTACTCATAAGTTCGTGCTCCTAATCCGGTGGCTTACTGACCCAAGGTCAATACGCGCTGCATCATCTGCTTGGCGGTGTTCATCATTTCAGTGTTGGTCTGAAAGGCCCGGCTGGCAGAAATCATGTCGGCCATTTCTTCCACCACGTTGACGTTGGGGTAGTACACATAGCCGCCTTCATCGGCCGCCGGATGGTTCGGCTCATAGCGCGGCATCAGGCTGCTTTGATCCTCGACAACGCCCAATACCTGCACGCCGGCACCGGCATTGTCCTGCTCGGCAAACAACGAACCCCGATCACCGCCTTGCGCTGACTGGTACACGGTGGCGAACACCGGATGCCGCGCGCGATACGTCTGATCAATGCTTGAAGAGACCGTCTCGGCGTTGGCGATGTTGCTGGAAATGGTGTTCAGGCGAGTGCTCTGAGCGCTCATACCCATTCCGGCGATGTTGAAAACACTGGTAAGTGACATAGCTTCAGGCTCCTATTAATCGCCGCGCAGGGCGCTGACCAGCCCTTTGAATTTGCTGTTGAGCAGAGTGAAACTGGCTTGAAACTGCACCGAGTTCTCTGCGTAGTTGGATTGCTCGATTTGCAGGTCGACGGTGTTCTGATCAATCGATGCCTGCATCGGCATGCGGTACGCCAGGCTGGCATCGCTGAGCGTCACGCCGTCAGCAGGGATATGCTGACTATTGGTTCGGTTCAGGCTGGTCGCGCCGCGCTGGCTCTGGGCACTTTGCTCCGCCAACACGCTAGCGAATTGCAGATCACGCGCCTTGAAGTTAGGCGTGTCGGCGTTGGCGATGTTATTGGCCAGCACCTCGGCACGCTGGGTGCGAAAGCCGAGTGCCTTTTCATGTATGCCGAGTGCCCGATCGAAACTGATGCTCATGGTCAGAAACCTTTGCCAATTGGCGTAGTTGTTTTCCGTGCATGACCATAAGCAAAGGCTGTGCCACTTAACCTTTCACCTATTTATCAATGATTTAATCAATAAACCGGTCGTTACAGGCGGCAAAGCGGCAAAGGCTTTCCGCCCATAGGCATGCCAGCGGCAATCACGCCCCGCCCTTTGCCCCCACCCGGCAAATACAAACGGCGCAGGCCGATAAACGCCAGGAACGATGTTTGATCGATAGATCTCGGACAGAGCTTTCCCCAGACCAATGCCACGATGCAGCGATCTTAAAGGCTCAGCCCCCTCAGCCGAGCAAGGTCCGTACAGCGCGAGAAGTGAAGCAGGCCTGTCGACGACCACCGTTTGTCAGCCAATTACACACATTTTTGACAAGCATTCTCATTATCATTAGTATCCTCCACACGAACCACTGCCCAACCACGAGCCTTAACTATGTACGTCTGTCTCTGCGAAGGTGTAACTGACGGTCAGATCCGCGAAGCCATCTATGAGGGCTGCTGCAGCTACCGTGATGTCCGTGCGGCACTCGGCGTTGCCAGCCAGTGTGGCAAGTGCGCCTGCCTAGCCAAGCAAGTGGTACGCGAAACGTTAAGTGATGTGCAAAGCAGTCAGGCAGTCATGGCCTACCCAGCCAGCTTTAGCGCCGCCTGATCGACCGCGTGAAAAAGAACCGGACCTTGCGTCCGGTTTTTTTATGGCTGTAATTCAATGCCTTAGCAGCAAGATGCAGAACTTAAGCATTCTTACTCAGATTGGATTTAACTTTGAATTCAGGCACTTAGGTTTGACAGCCTAAAACCCTCAGCCCAGAATCAAGCGCTAACTCCCCTGCAAGGCAGACGCAGACATGAAAGGCGACAAGAAAGTCATTCAGCATCTGAACAAGATCCTCGGCAACGAGCTGGTCGCGATCAATCAGTACTTCCTGCATGCACGCATGTATGAGGACTGGGGCCTGAAGAAACTCGGCGAGCATGAGTACCACGAGTCTATCGACGAGATGAAGCATGCGGACAAGCTGATCAAGCGCATCCTCTTCCTCGAAGGCCTGCCTAATCTGCAAGACCTCGGCAAAATCCTGATCGGCGAGAATACTCAGGAAATGCTCGAGTGTGACCTGAAGATCGAACACAAGGCACACGTCGACCTGAAAGCGGCGATTGCCTACTGCGAAAGCATCGGCGACTACGCCAGCCGCGAACTACTGGAAGACATCCTCTGCTCCGAAGAAGAGCACATCGACTGGCTAGAAACTCAACTCAGCCTGATCCAGTCGGTAGGCCTGCAGAATTATCTGCAGTCGCAAATGGACGAATAAACATCCGCGCAATAAACAACAAACCCCGCCAAGTGCGGGGTTTGTTGTTTATGCAATGCCTGCTTACGCGTCGGCTTTTTGCACAGCGTCTTTGATCAGGGTCTGCAGCTCACCCTTGTCGAACATTTCCGCCATGATGTCGCTACCGCCGACCAGCTCACCGCCGACCCACAGTTGCGGGAAAGTTGGCCAGTTAGCGTATTTCGGCAGGTTGGCGCGAATTTCCGGGTTTTGCAGGATGTCGACGTAGGCGAATTTTTCACCACACGCCATTACAGCCTGTGCAGCCTTGGAGGAAAAGCCGCACTGCGGAGCGTTCGGCGAGCCTTTCATGTACAGCAGAACGGTGTTGGCGGCGATCTGCTCTTTGATGGTTTCGATGATATCCATTGGGCACCTCAGGACTTAACTTTCCGACTCTCGGGTCGGCGCGGTGGCGCATTGTAGCGAAAAGCCGAGCACAATGCTCGGCCTTCCCTACCGCGCCCATGGCCAACTAAACCCTATCAGGCGGCTTCCACCTGCACCGGAACACCGTTGAGCGCGGCATTACCGGATAGGCTGTCGAGCTGCCGTTCATCGGTCAGGTCGTTGGCACTGGCGCCCGGTTGTGCATTGGCAATTGCCATCTGCACGCCAGGCCGCGTATGCCCCCAGCCATGTGGCAGGCTGACTACACCAGCCATCATTTCGTCGCTGGCGGCGACTTCGACCTCAATTTCTCCAACCCGCGAGCGCACCCGCACCCGCTGGCCATCGCTCAGCCCACGCTGTTGCAAGTCCGCAGGGTGCATCAACAGCTGATGGCGCGGCTTACCTTTCACCAATCGGTGGTAGTTGTGCATCCAGGAGTTATTGCTGCGCACATGACGACGGCCGATCAACAGCAACTCGTCAGCCTTGGCGACCGGCTGCGCGGCAAAACGTTGCAGGTCGGCCATGATCACCGCCGGCGCGGCCTGCACCTGCTGATTGCCGGTTTTCAACCGTGCGCCCAGGTTTGGCTTGAGTGCCCCCAGGTCGAGGCCATGCGGGTGCTCACGCAATCTCGCCAGGGACAGCTTATGGGCTGACTGGTCACCGTAAGCCCCCATACGCAGGCCCATGTCGATCATCTGCTCAGGCGCCATGGTCGGCTTGAGTTCCAGGCCATTCTTGCCGGCAAACGCCTTAGCCAGGCCAATGAAAATTTCCCAGTCATGCAATGCATTGGTGGGTTTGGCCAGAACAGCCTCATTAAACCGGGTGACGTTGCGCACGGCGAACATATTAAAGGTGGTGTCGTAGTGGTCGTGCTCTAACGGCCCGGTCGGCGGCAGGATCAAGTCGGCATAGCGGGTGGTTTCGTTGATATAGAAGTCGATGCTGAGCATAAACTCCAACCCCTCCAGCGCTTGCTCCAACTGACGACCATTGGGCGTGGACAGCACCGGATTACCGGCCACCGTCACCAATGCGCGCACCTGCCCGTCGCCGGCGGTAAGCATTTCCTCAGCCAGGGCAGACACCGGCAATTCACCGCCGTACTCCGGCAAACCAGATACCCGGCTCTGCCAGCGATTGAAATGCCCACCCGAAGTCGAGGCCACCAGATCCAAAGCCGGCTCAGTGCAGAGCACCCCACCCCTCCGGTCCAGGTTACCGGTGATCAAGTTGATCAACTGCACCAGCCACTGACACAAGGTGCCAAAGGCTTGGGTCGATACGCCCATACGGCCATAGCACACCGCCGACTCAGCGGCGGCAAAGTCACGGGCCAACTGCCGAATCGTCAGCGCAGGCACGCCGCAGCGTGCGCTCATGGCTTCGGCGCTAAAACCGGCAATGGCCTGACGCACCTCTTCTAATCCGCTGACGGCCAAGTGGCTACTGCGCCCCAGGTTTTCCTCAAACAAGGTATTGAGCAGGCCGAACAACAGCGCGGCATCCTGCCCCGGGCGCACGAATACGTGCTGGTCGGCAATCGCGGCAGTTTCACTGCGTCGCGGATCGACCACAACCAATTTGCCACCCCGTTTCTGGATGGCTTTCAGGCGCTTTTCCACATCAGGCACGGTCATGATGCTGCCGTTAGAGGCCAGCGGGTTACCGCCTAGGATCAGCATAAAGTCGGTGTGATCGATGTCCGGAATCGGAATCAGCAAGCCATGGCCATACATCAAATGACTGGTCAAATGATGTGGCAACTGATCAACCGAGGTGGCGGAGTAGCGGTTGCGGGTTTTCAACAAGCCGAGGAAATAATTGCTATGGGTCATCAGGCCGTAGTTATGCACGCTCGGGTTGCCCTGATACACCGCTACGGCGTTTTTCCCGTGTGCCGCCTGGACCGCGCTGAAGCGCTCGGCTACCAGCTCGAAGGCTGCGTCCCAGTCAATTGCCTGCCACTCGCTACCCACGCGACGCATCGGCTGACGCAGGCGGTCGGGATCACTCTGAATATCTTGTATGGCCACCGCTTTGGGGCAGATATGACCGCGACTGAAGGTGTCTTGAGGGTCGCCCTTGATCGAGCGGATCTGCGTGGAGCCATCAAGCTGGGTTTCAGTTTCAATGGTCAGGCCGCAAATGGCCTCGCAGAGATGACATGCACGGTGGTGGAGGGACTTGCTCATGGCCTGGCCTCTTGTTCTGATTCGAAACGACCGCACAGGTCGCCAGAATCGAACTATGGTGCCGGCCAAAGAAAGGCACCAGTAGGCTTTGTCTTATGAATCGGCGGGCATCATGCCCACCGATTCACTAAAGCGTCGAGACCTTAACGGATCGAAGTGACAGTACCTTTGTTACCAGTCACTTTGACGTTAACGGTTTTGTATACGAAGTAGTCCTGCACATTAACTTCGTAACGCGGGGCGACGATCACGTCAGCACCCGAAGCCTTGACCGCTTTGTATGCAGCTGCGGACTTGGCGGAAGCAACCGGGTCAAGACCCAGCGCAAAACCACCTTCGCCACCACCGTAGGTTACGCCGTCGGCGAACTGGGTATCACCACCGAACTTGATCACGCTGAACAGAATGTTCACCGAAGACTCACCCGAGATGGTTTCACCCACTTTCACGTCTGCTTTCAGGCCTGTTTCAACTGCGCCGCCCAGCGGCAGAGTTGGTTGGCTGACGTTCTGGCTGGCACAGCCGGTCAGCAGGGCAAAAGCAGAGATAGCGGCGATAGATGCAAAATGTTTCATATGAAACTCCGTTTCATAAACGTTCCATGGACACCCCGTTGCGGGGCAATGCATTGCCTCGGAAAGGCGGGCGCATCCTAATTTCCACGCATTTCGAGTTCAACCACAGATGTCGTTTTTATGACATCTCTCACAACGATTATGGGTTCAGGCTTACAAATCGAATAATGCTAGTGTAATCGCGAGTGGTTTGCGCCTGTTCGCCATTTACTTATAAGATCGCGCCTTCCCCGTTTCGTCGCATGGTGCGGCCCTAAGCCGTAGGTTCTGCCGTTTCTTCTATTTCACTCGGCCCTTGAACCTGCGCCTCGCTGTCAAAAGGTAGTTAACGATGAGCGCAAGACACTTTCTCTCGCTGATGGATTGCACCCCCGATGAGCTGGTGGGGCTGATCCGCCGAGGCATGGAGCTCAAGGACTTGCGTAACCGCGGCGTGCTGTTCGAGCCGCTGAAAAATCGAGTGCTGGGTATGATTTTTGAGAAAGCCTCGACCCGTACCCGCCTGTCGTTCGAAGCTGGGATGATTCAGCTCGGTGGCCAAGCGATTTTTCTGTCGCCGCGCGACACCCAACTGGGCCGCGGTGAGCCGATTGGCGACGCGGCTATTGTCATGTCGCGCATGCTCGATGCGGTGATGATCCGCACCTTTGCCCACAGCACCCTGACCGAATTTGCGGCCAACTCGCGGGTACCCGTGATCAACGGCCTGTCCGATGACCTGCACCCCTGCCAGTTGCTGGCCGACATGCAAACCTATCAAGAGCAGCGCGGCAGCATCAAAGGCAAAACCGTGGTGTGGATCGGCGACGGCAACAACATGTGCAACTCTTATATAGAAGCGGCCATCCAATTCGATTTCCAACTGCGCGTAGCGTGCCCTGCAGGTTACGAGCCGAGCGCCAGCTTGCTGGCACTGGCTGGCAAGCGCGTACAAGTGCTGCGTGACCCTGCACAGGCTGTTGTCGGCGCCCACTTGGTCAGCACCGACGTCTGGGCCTCCATGGGCCAGGAAGAAGAAGCCGCCGAACGCATGCGCCAGTTCAAACCCTACCAGGTCACACGCGCCCTGCTCGATACCGCGGCCGATGACGTGCTGTTCCTGCACTGCCTGCCGGCGCACCGCGGCGAAGAAATCAGCGAAGATTTGCTCGATGACCCACGCTCAGCGGCCTGGGATCAGGCAGAAAACCGCCTGCATGCGCAAAAAGCGCTGCTCGAATTTCTGGTTGAACCGGCGTACCACCACGCATGAATCCAGCCCTGCTAACCCTGCGCGAACTGAGCTGCGGCTACCCTGAACATAAAGTGGTGCAGCACCTTAATCTGCACCTGAATGCGGGTGATATCGGCTGCCTGCTCGGCCCCTCGGGCTGTGGCAAGACCACGACGCTGCGCGCTATTGCCGGCTTCGAGCCCGTGCTGGAAGGCGAGATCCAGCTGGCCGATCAAATCATCTCCAAAACGGGCTACACCCTAGCGCCGGAAAAACGTCGGATCGGCATGGTCTTTCAGGATTACGCCTTGTTCCCGCACCTCAGCGTGGCGGAGAACATCACCTTCGGCATCCGTAAGCAGCCGAACTCTGAGCGCATTACCGGTGAGCTGCTGGAGATGGTCAAGCTCAGTCATCTGGCGAAACGCTACCCACATGAACTCTCCGGCGGCCAGCAACAGCGTGTCGCCCTGGCACGTGCGCTGGCACCGGAGCCGCAGCTACTGCTGCTCGACGAGCCCTTCTCCAACCTTGACGGTGAATTGCGTCGGCGCTTGAGCCATGAAGTGCGCGACATCCTCAAGGCCCGCGGCACCAGCGCGATTCTGGTCACACATGACCAGGAAGAGGCCTTTGCCGTTAGCGATCAGGTGGGTGTATTCAAGGAAGGCAAATTGGAGCAGTGGGACACCCCGTTCAACCTTTACCACGAACCGCTCACCCCCTTCGTCGCCAGCTTCATCGGCCAGGGCTATTTCATTCGCGGGCAGATGCTCAGCCCAGAAGCCGTGCAAACCGAACTGGGGTTAATTCGTGGTAACCGTGCCTACACCTGGCCCGTCGGCAGCGCCGTGGATGTTTTGCTGCGCCCGGATGACATCATTTACGACCCAGATAGCACGCAAAAAGCCTTAATTGTCGGCAAAACCTTCCTCGGCGCAGCCACCCTGTATCGCCTGCAACTGCCAACAGGCAGCCAGCTGGAAGCGATTTTCCCCAGCCACGCCGACCACCAACCGGGGCAGCAGGTTGGTATTCGCGTGGAAGCTGATCACCTGGTGGCGTTTGCGGTGCCCGGCAGTATTGCCACGCAAGCCAGCCTGGGCGAGTCGGGCGTCCGCCGCTACAGCAGCGACAGCTAATCAGCTCACGGCAGCAAGAGCCGGCCACTGGCGACCATCACCGCCTGGCCGGCAATCTTTACCCGCTCCCCCGCCAGTTCACAATGCAGCTCGCCGCCGCGCGCAGAACATTGGTAAGCACTCAGGGCATTCTTGCCGAGTTGCTCGGCCCAATAAGGCGTGAGGATGCAGTGGGTCGAGCCGGTGACCGGGTCCTCATTGATGCCGATGGCGGGCGCAAAGTAGCGCGAGACAAAATCGTGCTGTTCACCGGGCGCGCTGATCAACAGGCCCAGCCCCGGCAATTTCGCCAGCACGGCCATGTCGGGCTGACAGGCCCGCACGGCCGCCTCACTGGGCAATATCGCCAGTAGCTCCTGAATACCCGGCCCTTCGTGCAACGCCAGCACACGCTGCACGGGTAGACCCAGGGCCTGTTCCACCTCTGCGCGCAGCTCACAGGACTGGGCCCGACGCACAGGGAAATCCAGCACCAGCCTGGCGCCTGCGCGACTGACTCGCAGCGCGCCGGACAAGCAGGTGAAGTTGATCACCTCACCCGGCTCGTCATATTGCTCAAATAGCACATGGGCCGCCGCCAGGGTGGCATGACCGCACAGTGGCACTTCAGCAGACGGGGTAAACCAACGGATATGCCAGGCCGCGCCCTCCTTCACCACAAACGCGGTTTCCGCCAGGTTATGCTCGGCGGCAATCTGCTGCATCAAGGCATCATCAAGCCAACTGTCTAAGCGATAGACCATCGCCGGGTTGCCACTGAAGGCGCGCTGGGCGAAGGCATCAATCTGGTAAAAATCGAGCTGCATAAAACCACCTCCATCATTTAGTCATGCCCAAGCATGCCGCAAACAGCCACGCGAACGCCGCTACAGCCGGACATGAAATGGGCCGTACAGCACAACCAAGGGGTCAATCGTTTTGACACAGACCCGGCGGCGAACCGGGCCTGCATAAGGGGCGTTAGTTCTCGCTGCGCACCCGGGTCACTGCATCCAGCCAACCGTCATACAGCTTGCTGCGATGGCTATCGGCCATGCGCGGCTCGAAACGCTGCTGACGGTGCCAGTGACGGGCGATGCTTGCCAGGTCCGTATAAATCCCGGCCTGCAGGCCGGCCAAATAGGCGACGCCCAGCGCGGTGGTTTCAGTGACTTCAGGGCGCTCAACTGGCACACCCAGGATGTCGGCCAAGAACTGCATAACCCAATTGTTCTCCACCATGCCGCCATCCACCCGCAGTGCGCTGGGCTCTACAGAGCCGTCCTGGCGCATGGCTTCGAGCAGGTCCCGGGTCTGATAGCACACCGACTGCAGGCCGGCAGTGACAATCTCCTTAATCCCGGTGTCGCGGGTCAGGCCAAATATCGCGCCACGGGCTTTCGGATCCCAGTACGGCGCACCGAGGCCGGTAAAGGCTGGCACCAAATAGACCCCGCAGGCATCGCCAGTCTGCTCGGCCAGCGCTTCAGTATCGCGGGCGTGACTAATTAGCTTGATGCCATCACGCAGCCACTGCACGGCGGCACCGGCGACGAAGATACTGCCCTCCACCGCATAGGTAACCTGGCCATTCAAGCGATAGCCAACCGTAGTGAGCAGACGATTCTTCGAGATCACTGGCGTGCTGCCGGTGTTCTGAATCATGAAGCAACCCGTGCCATAGGTGCTTTTCACCATGCCTGGCTCAAAGCAGGCCTGACCGATCAACGCGGCCTGCTGATCACCGGCCATGCCTAACACCGGAATAGAGGCGCCGAGCAGGCTGGCGTCGGTAGTGCCGAAATCAGCGGCGCAGTCGAGCACTTCAGGCAACAGACTGGCGGGGATTTCAAACAGCTTGAGCAGCTCTTCATCCCACTGTTGGGTATGGATGTTGAACAGCAAGGTGCGCGAGGCGTTGCTGGCATCGGTCTTGTGCGACTTACCACCGGTCAAACGCCACAGCAGGAAAGAATCCACGGTGCCGAAACGCAGCTCACCGCGCTCGGCCCGCTCACGGGCACCGGGGACTTTGTGCAGGATCCAGCGCAGCTTGGTGGCGGAGAAATACGGGTCGATCAACAGGCCGGTTTTGGCCGCCACCGCCGCTTCATGGCCGGCGTCCTTAAGCTCAGCGCAGTAATCAGCGGTGCGTCGATCCTGCCAGACAATCGCCGGGTGGATCGGCGTACCGGTCTGCGCATCCCACACCAACGTGGTTTCACGCTGATTGGTGATACCGATCGCCGCCACATCACTGGCACGCAAACCGCACTGCTTAAGCGCCTCACGGCAAACCTTGAGGGTGCTCAGCCACAGCTCTTCACCGTCATGTTCAACCCAGCCATCCTGAGGAAAATACTGTTTGAACTCCTGCTGCGCGCGCGCCACGGGTAGCCCCTGGGCACTGAACACAATGGCACGACTGCTGGTGGTGCCTTGGTCGATAGCAAGCAGGTAATGAGACATGCGAGTTTCCTTATTCTTATTCGGTGGTAGAGCGGGATGCTAGGCGCGGCCAATGGGCGCAAACAGCGCCTGCGTCAGTTGCGCCAGCACAGCGGGCTCCAACTGCACCTCCAGCCCGCGCCGCCCGGCACTGACGTAGAGGCTGGGCAGCTGTTGAGCAGACTCATCGATAAAAGTACGCAGCCGCTTCTTCTGCCCCAGCGGGCTGATACCGCCGAGCAAGTAACCGGTGGCCCGTTGCGCCGCAACCGGGTCTGCCATATCGGCTTTCTTCACGCCTGCAGCCTGGGCCAGCGCTTTCAAGTCTAGCGTGCCCACTACGGGCACCACCGAGACCAACAACTCACCCTTCTCACTGGCGGCCAGCAAGGTTTTGAACACCTGAGCAGGTGGCAGATTGAGCTTTTCCGCCGCTTCCAACCCGTAGGAAGCGGCCTTGGGGTCGTGGTGGTAACTGTGCACCTGATGCACCGCTTTGGCTTTTTTCAGCAGATCAATGGCTGGGGTCATGTTCGAATGTGAAAACAATTTGAAAAATTTGGCGTACCTTAGCCGAAAAAGCGGTCTATGGCAGTTATTAACGTCGCACAGCAAAGGCCTGCAAGGTAACCGCTGTGGATGCATGGCCGTTAAAAATGATCAGGAATCATTTTTAACGTCGCGCAGCGACGACCCGTAGGGTGGCCGCCATGGATGGTGGCCATAACATTCACCCGAGCCAGTCTATAATGCCGCGCACTCTCAAGGAGCCCTTATGACCCTGCCGCCCCGCCAACACGATATTCTCGAGCTTGCCCGCGAGCGCGGCTATGTCAGCATTGACGAGTTGGCTCAGGCCTTTGCTGTGACGCCGCAAACCATTCGTCGCGACATCAACCAGCTCGCCGAGCAGGGTTTACTGCGCCGCACCCACGGCGGCGCTGCGAGTGAAAGCTCAAGCATCCAGAACACCGCTTACAGCATGCGGGCCGGTCTGATGCGCGATGAGAAGCAGCGCATCGCCGCCGCCGTCGCCGCGCAGATCCCCGACCACGCCTCGCTGTTTATCAACATCGGCACCACCACAGAGGCGATTGCCCGTGAGTTGCTGGGGCACAAAGGCCTGAAAATCATCACCAACAACCTGCACGTGGCGGCTCAGCTCAGCGCTAAGGCGGACTTCGAAGTGCTGCTGGCCGGCGGCACGGTGCGCAGCGATGGCGGTGTGGTGGGCCAGGCGGCGGTGGATTTTATCCAGCAGTTCAAGGTCGACTTCGCTCTGGTCGGCATCAGCGGCATCGATGAAGACGGTAGCCTGCTCGACTTCGACTACCAAGAGGTGAGGGTCTCCCAGGCCATCATCAGCAACGCCCGCCAGGTGTTTTTAGCCGTCGACTCGAGCAAATTCGGCCGAAATGCTGTGGTGCGTTTAGGCTCAATCGCGCTGGTCGACCGGCTGTTCACCGATGCAGCCCCCTCTATTGCAGTCAATCGTCTGCTGGCTGAACACAAGGTGCAGCTCGACCTGGTGTAAGCCAACACTCCTACGTTAAACATCGATGACCACTGGGCGCGAAAGCGCATTGCGGGGTGGCGAAGCTGTGCATATTCGACTAGCATATTTTCGAAAGTGAACATTAAAAGTTCAATACTGACTTTCGGTGCCCTATGCCTACTCGTCTCGCCAGCCACACGCCACTCGCTGAAGTCTATGACCTTGCCGTGATCGGCGGAGGCATCAATGGTGTCGGGATCGCCGCCGATGCAGCTGGACGCGGTTTGTCCGTGTTCCTTTGTGAAAAGGACGACTTGGCGCAGCACACCTCATCGGCCAGCAGCAAACTGATCCATGGCGGCCTGCGCTACCTCGAACACTACGAGTTTCGCCTGGTGCGCGAAGCATTGGCCGAGCGCGAAGTGCTGTTGAACATGGCGCCACACATCGTCAAACCCATGCGTTTTATCCTGCCCCATCGCCCCCACTTACGCCCGGCCTGGATGATCCGTGCAGGACTGTTCCTCTATGATCACCTAGGCAAGCGCGAGCAGCTGGCAGGGTCACGCAGTTTGCGCTTCGGCGCGGGCAGCCCACTGAAAGCCGAAATCAGCCGCGGTTTTGAATATTCCGACTGCTGGGTCGACGACGCCCGCCTGGTGGTACTCAATGCCATGGCCGCCCGCGAAAAAGGCGCGCACGTGCACAGCCGTACCCGTTGCGTTAGCGCTAGGCGCAGCAAAGGCCTGTGGCATATCCACTTGGAGCGCAGCGACGGCAGCCTGTTTTCGATTCGCGCCCGCGCCCTGGTCAACGCCGCCGGTCCCTGGGTGGTGCGCTTTATCCGTGAAGACCTCAAGCAGGAATCGCCGTACGGCATTCGCCTGATCCAGGGCAGCCATATCGTCGTGCCGCGCCTGTTCGAGGGCGAGCAGGCGTACATCCTGCAGAACGAAGACCGCCGTATTGTCTTCGCCATTCCGTATCAGGAGCGCTTCACCCTGATCGGTACCACGGACCGCGAATACCAAGGCGACCCAGCCAAGGTGGCGATCAGCGCAGAAGAAACCGATTACCTGTTGAACGTGGTCAACGCTCACTTCAAAAAGCAGTTAACCCACGATGACATCCTGCACACCTATGCTGGCGTGCGCCCATTGTGTGACGACGAATCAGATGACCCGTCGGCGGTCACCCGCGACTACACCCTGTCACTCTCCGGCCACCCTGGCGAAGCACCGCTGCTGTCGGTGTTCGGCGGTAAGCTCACCACCTACCGCAAGCTGGCTGAGTCGGCGCTGGCGCAACTGGCGCCCTTCTTCCCGAAGATGGGCCCACGCTGGACGGCCAGCAGCCTGCTGCCCGGCGCCGAACAACTGGACAGCCAAAGCGGGTTGATCGAAGCGCTGTGCGCACGTTTTGACTGGCTGCCCACCTCGCTGGCGCGGCGTTGGGCCAGCAGCTACGGCAGCCGCAGCTGGATAATGCTCAAGGGCGTGAGCAGCCTCGACGATCTAGGTGAGCACCTCGGCGGCAGCCTCTACGCCCGTGAAGTCGATTATTTATGCCAAGAAGAATGGGCCGTGCAGGCCGAGGATATTCTCTGGCGACGTAGCAAGCTGGGCCTGTTCACCACGGCGTCGCAGCAAGCCAAACTCGACAGTTACCTGCAGCTCGAATCCGCCCGTAGCCCGCAAGCGGCGCCCGTGCTCTGAGCCGTTTGAGGGATAAATTGCAGCATCGAGTAGGAGGCAGATTCACATCTGCCGTCCTCTCACACCACCGTACGTACGGTTCCGTATACGGCGGTTCAGGTTATACGGCTAAGCCGATTAATCGTATCCAGTATTGAGACCAGTCCA
>Ga0180008_1000789_pt1 | contig 23188 bp, 21 predicted proteins | sample MM_PW_MetaG_FD_121121 | JGI IMG/M metagenome (GOLD analysis project Ga0180008, IMG submission 121121) | Groundwater microbial communities from the Aspo Hard Rock Laboratory (HRL) deep subsurface site, Sweden - MM_PW_MetaG | ecosystem: Environmental > Aquatic > Deep subsurface > Groundwater...
CCCCGGTCCGCGCGCAACAGCGCAACCAGCAGATAAATGAACAGCGCCACGGCCAATAGCAGTGACACCCCGTCCAGAACACTCATGGAAGTTTCTCCGTCATACGGCGACTGCCGCGTGTGGAGGTATTGTCCGCAGGAGGGGCGTAAAGGAGCGATGGCGAGGGGGTGGAGGGGGCGTAAAGATGGCGTAAAGAGTGGGTTGAACTTGAGGTTTTCGGGGCTGCTGAGGCCGCTGTCACGGGCAAGCCCGGCTCCCACAAGTGACCAGAGACACCCTTTGGAATGTGGCCAAATGTGGCAGCGGGCTTGCTCGCGATAGCATCAGCGTAGCCACCACCGCCCTCCCCTGGTGCACGAAATAACGGTCTCAAACAGCAAACTGTCTCCCGGACGACAGTTCCAGCCCTTTACGACACCCTTTTCCAAGCTGGCATGGCCGCTGCAATGCCCTGAAACATTCAAAACTGTTCAGGGAGCAGCACAATGAACACGCAACTCAAACCCACCTTGGGCACCTTGCACCTGTGGGGCATCGCCGTCGGGCTGGTGATCTCCGGCGAGTACTTTGGCTGGAGCTATGGCTGGGGCGTGGCCGGGACACTGGGCTTTCTGGTGACATCGTTGATGGTCGCCGCCATGTATACCTGTTTCATCTTCAGTTTCACCGAACTGACCACCGCGATTCCCCATGCAGGCGGGCCGTTTGCCTACAGCCGCCGGGCGTTCGGCGAGAAAGGCGGCTTGATTGCCGGGCTGGCCACTTTGATCGAATTCGTCTTTGCGCCCCCCGCCATCGCTTTGGCCATTGGCGCGTACCTGAATGTGCAATTCCCGGCGCTCGACCCGAAACACGCGGCGGTCGGGGCCTACTTCGTGTTCATGGGCTTGAATATTCTCGGGGTGAAGCTGGCCGCGACCTTCGAGTTGGTGGTGTGCGTGCTGGCCATGGCCGAACTGCTGGTATTCATGGGCGTGGTTGCACCGGCCTTCAGCTTCAGCAACTTCGCCCTCAATGGCTGGGCGGGCTCCGATACCTTTGGCGCGCCGGCGATTGCCGGGGTCTTTGCCGCAATCCCCTTCGCCATCTGGTTCTTCCTCGCCATCGAAGGCGCCGCCATGGCCGCCGAAGAGGCGAAGGATCCCAAGCGCACGATTCCCAAGGCCTATATCAGCGGCATCCTGACCCTGGTGTTCCTGGCCATAGGCGTGATGTTCTTTGCCGGCGGCGTAGGCGACTGGCGCACCCTGTCGAACATTAACGACCCCTTGCCCCAGGCGATGAAAGCCGTGGTGGGCGAAAGCTCCGGCTGGCTGCATATGCTGGTGTGGATCGGCCTGTTCGGCCTGGTCGCCAGCTTCCACGGCATCATCCTCGGCTACTCGCGGCAGTTCTTCGCCCTGGCCCGCGCAGGCTATCTGCCCTCCTCCCTGGCCAAGCTGTCACGCTTCCAGACACCCCACCGGGCGATCCTCGCCGGCGGCGTGGTGGGCATTGCCGCTATCTACAGCGACGGCCTGATCAACCTCGGCGGCCTGACCCTTACCGCCGCGATGATCACCATGGCGGTATTCGGCGCCATCGTCATGTACATCATGAGCATGCTCAGCCTGTTCAAGCTGCGTAAGAGCGAACCATTGCTGGAACGCACCTTCCGCGCACCGGGCTACCCGATCGTGCCGGCCATCGCCCTGATCCTGGCGCTGGTGTGCCTGGTGGCCATGGCCTGGTTCAACGCCCTGATCGGCCTGATCTTCCTCGGGTTCATGGCCGCAGGTTTCATCTACTTCCACCTGACCGCGCAAGACCGCGCCGATGCGCCGGCGGATGCAATGTTGACCGGGCGCTAAACCAACGCGGCGGAACGGGCCTACAATGGAACGACTGACGAACGCCGTCACTCAAAGCTGATAATGCTGTGGGGAATCTTCCCCATGGCAATCGGCCTCAAGGAGAGCCCTATGCCCTGGTATGCCTGGTTGATCATGGTGGTCGCCATCGGTTCGATCGTTGGTGGCTTGATGCTGCTGCGTGACAGCGCCAACAAAGTGGAACTGACCGACGAACAACGCAAACGTGTCGCCGAGCGCAATGCCCAGGCCGACGCCAAGGATGCGCAGGATCGCTGAAGCAAACGCCCCGTGCTGACCTTTACCGGCAGCACGCGATGCGCGTCGGTTTACATTAGCGCAAATTTGTAATCGAGCCGAGAAACGCCGCCAAACCTTGGTTAATATGGCGTGATGTTTCAGAGGGGCCTCTCATGCGCTACTCGCAAAATCACAAAGCTCAAACCTACCAGCGCATCATTAAAGAGGCGTCTGTCCGATTTCGCCGCGACGGCATCGGCGCCACCGGCCTACAGCCCCTGATGAAAGCCTTGAACCTGACCCACGGTGGGTTCTACGCCCACTTCAAATCCAAGGACGAACTGGTGGAAAAGGCCCTGCAAGCGGCCTCCGCCGAGCTGGATGCGCATTGTGCGATGCTCTTCAGCCAGGAGCGACCGCTGGAAGCCTTCATCGACAGTTACTTGTCGCAATGGCACCACACCTCCCCCGACCAAGGTTGCCCGTTGCCCACCATGTCCTCGGAACTGGGTCAGCGCGGGCAACAGAGCCCCACCACCGATACAGTCCTCGGCGCCCGGCTCAATCAAATCGAAGCCGTATTGGGCAGTCCCAATGCTGACGAACAGAGCCTGGTGATGATGTCGACACTGGTGGGCGCCTTGGTATTGGCGCGAAGTGTCGAAAACCCGGAGCTGGCGACACGCATTCTCGACATCGTCCGGGAAAGCCTGAAAACCGGGATCAATACAGACACCGCAGACGTAAAAAAGGCCGGTCAATGACCGGCCTCCTGCCTTGATTACTTAATCTCCAGCCTGTCGCGATTCTTCTCCAGCAGCGACTTGCCAATCCCCTTCACTTCCAGCAACTCGTCCACCGCCGTGAACGATCCGTTGGACTCACGGTAGGCAATGATTGCCCTGGCCTTGGCGGCGCCAATGCCAAACAGGTCACGGCGCAGGGTTTCAGCGTCTGCAGTGTTGAGATTGACCTTGGAGCTTGGTTGTTCGCTCGTATTCAACTGAGCAGCGAGCGGCACTGGCGCCTCGGGTTTGGACGATGGGGCGGCGATGGCTGTGACGGACAAGCTCGTGAGAACGACAAAAACCAGGGAGGAAAAAACGGATCTACGCATTGGAGACGCTCCATGACATCAGTGAGAAAAGCAGCTTTCCGAAGCTGCTTTTCAAACTTAGGTGATGTGGGGGGATAGTCAAAAATGGGTGAGTTACAACATATGGCACTCGAAAAATTCGCTTACGGCCTCAACCGCCCCGGCTCCGGACAAACACCCGCTGGGCAATGGGAGGGAGCAAATTCAACGCCCCTGGGAAAATATCAACACCCATCTAAACGCCCTGTGTCGGAGCACGCACTGATTGCTTCATCTTGCCAAGTGAATTGGATATCATGGAATTTTACGAAAAGAAGCGAGCCAGGACGAAATGCGAATGTCGACAGACCTGTACTCTGTAGCGGTAATTGGAACAGGCACTATGGGTAAAGGAATAGTACAGATCCTCGCGCAGTCGAATCAAATCTCGACCGTATTCTGGAAAGGGCGCAGCCTTGCTTCGGTTAATGACGCTCTAGTCGAGCTGGAAAACCAGTGGAGCCGTCAAGTTAAAAAAGGCCGTCTCGAAGAATCACTCGCCCGCCAATACCGCGAAAAAATAGTGACTGTTGAGCATTACTCTTCCCTGTCTGACTCAAAGCTAATCATTGAAGCTATTGCAGAAAACATGGATGCCAAACAGGCAATATTCAAAGAACTTTCGACCATATCCTCACCTGAGATGGTCTTGGCTTCAAATACCTCCTCGCTCTCCATCACTGGCCTTGCCTCGCTGTGCGCCTTCCCTCAAAACGTCGTAGGTCTGCATTTTTTCAATCCGGCGCCGGTCATGAAACTGACTGAAGTCATCGCGGGATTGGCCACTTCAAGTGCTACGCTGGATTGGGCGGTCAATTTCTCCAAGGGCTTGGGCAAAGAGCCTGTAATTGTTAACGAAGCCCCAGGTTTTATCGTAAATCGGATGTTGATTCCTATGATCAACGAGGCCATTGGTATTCTTGCAGAGGGCGTCGCCACTGCCGAAGAAATTGATAAGGCGATGCGCTATGGCGCCAACCACCCAATAGGCCCGTTGGCACTCGCTGACCTGATCGGCAATGATGTAAATCTCTCGATTATGGAAACACTGCACAATGAAACAGGCGATCCAAAATATCGCGCCCATGCCCTGCTGAGAAAAATGGTTAGAGCCAATCACCTCGGTAGAAAAACTGGCCAGGGTTTTTACAAATACTAGTTCGCAAACGAGGCACTTTTTAGTTTCAAGTGCGTTGTCGGAAGGGAGATTTCAATGATACATGCAAGCGCAATTATAGATAACGACGCAAAGATCGGGAGCAATGTCAGTATTGGCCCTTACAGCATTATTCATAAAAATGTCGTTATCGGTGATAACACCGAGATCGGTGCATACTGTGAAATAGGCTTGCCGACAAAACTTGCAAATGGACGCCCGCTGATCATTGGTAACGGCGCCGTCATCCGCTCGCACAGCGTATTCTATGAAGGCTCGACTTTTGGTGAAAAACTGGTTACCGGCCATCGAGTCACTATAAGAGAACTGACAACAGCCGGGGACGGCTTCCAGATTGGTACATTGGGCGATATCCAGGGCCACTGCGAAATTGGCGACTATGTGAAATGCCATAGCAATGTGCACATTGGGCAACATTCGACCGTAGGTAACTACGTCTGGATCTTCCCTTACGTGGTACTGACCAACGACCCTCACCCGCCAAGTGAAGTGATGGCGGGTGTAACGATCGAAGATTTCGCTGTCATCGCCACCATGTCGGTCATATTGCCCGGTGTTACCGTTAAAAAAGGTGCATTGGTCGGTGCCCACAGCTCCGTGAACAAGGACGTCAATCCAGATGCCGTGGTTGCCGGCTCGCCCGCAAAGTTTATTTGCGGAACGGAGAAGATCAAATTGAAGGATGGTTCGGGGAACCACGCCTATCCATGGCGTCGACATTTCCACCGTGGCTATCCAGAGAAAGCCATCGCGGAATGGATCAAGGAATTTTCGTAAGCCCCGCTGGCGCTGGCTCATCAGCAAACCTTTTCATAGGCTTCACTGATGAGCCAAGCCGCACCTCAAGGCTCCAGGCGACGCTGCTGGTAGATCCAGTCCACGATCTCGCCATCCGGAGCATACCCACTGACCGTGTCGCGTAGCAGTTGACGGACCCTGCTGTAGTCGTCCGCATCCACCGCTGCGAGAAGCTCTGTCAGCTTCCCTTTGAGTAGCTCCCAATCCAGATGATCCTCGTTGGCACTCATGATCATCGGATGCTGGGTGGCCACGACGTTGTCGCCAATCAGCAGCTCCTCGTAGAGCTTTTCACCGGGACGCAGCCCAGTGAACTCGATGGCTATATCGCCATGGGGGTTTTTATCCGAGCGAACACTCAGGCCGGACAGATGAATCATCTTCTCTGCCAGCTCGACGATTCTCACCGGCTCGCCCATATCAAGCACAAATACGTCCCCGCCCTGCCCCATAGAGCCCGCCTGGATCACCAACTGGGCCGCCTCAGGAATAGTCATGAAGTAGCGGGTGATCTTGGGATGAGTGACCGTGAGCGGCCCGCCTGATTTGATCTGCTTGTGAAACAACGGAATAACCGAGCCGGACGAGCCCAGTACATTGCCAAAGCGAACCATGGTGAAACGAGTCTTGTTGACGCGGGAAATGTTGGCCTTATCGCCAAACAATACCGGTGCCAACTCACGGCTCAACGCCTGTAACGTCAACTCGGCCAAACGCTTGGTACTACCCATGACATTGGTTGGGCGCACAGCTTTGTCCGTGGAGATCAGCACAAAGTTGGAGACCCCCGCCTGAAGTGCCGCCTGAGCAGTATTCAATGTGCCAATGACATTGTTCAGGACGCCCTCGGCAATGTTGTGCTCAACCATCGGCACATGTTTGTAGGCCGCCGCGTGGTAGACCGTATCGACATGCCAGGTCTTCATCATGTCGAGCAATTTTGCCTGATTGCGTACCGAGCCAAGGATCGGTAGCAAGCGAACAGGCAGCGATTCTCGGGTGATGCGCTGCTCAAGCTCGGACAGGATGCTGTAAAGGTTGAATTCACTGTGCTCGAACAGCAACAAGGTAGTAGGACGCAACGCCAGGATCTGCCGGCAAAGCTCTGAACCAATAGATCCTCCTGCCCCCGTTACCAGGACGCTCTGCCCCTTGATGCAATGCTCCAGCAGGTCGCCCTGGGCAGGCACGGCATCGCGCCCGAGCAAGTCGGCAATGTCTACTTCCTGAATGTCATCGACCTTCACCCGACCACTGGCAAGATCCATGAAACCCGGCACGCTGCGTACGTGCAGCGGAAATCCTTCCAAAAGACCGAGAATTTCACGACGCCGTGCGCGATTGGACGACGGAATGGCCAATAGGATTTCCTGGGCTCCCGTGGTATCGATCATCTGTTGAATGTGCTTGGGCTTGAACACCTGAAGGCCCGAGATGACACGATCGGAAATGCTGCTGTCATCATCGATAAACGCCACCGGCCGCATGACCCGCCCCATGCGAAGCGCGGCAACCAGTTGATTGCCGGCAGCACCTGCGCCGTAAATCGCAACCTTGGTCAGCCCATCATCGCGACTGGTAAACGGCACATGTTGGGCTGCTGCAAACCAATCACCCAGAAAGTACTGACGCATGGCCAGGCGCAACCCCCCAATCATGATCAGGCTGAGCCACCAGTAGTTGAACACGATAGAGCGCGGCACCACATTTTCGTGGTTGCTGTACCAATAAACGACAACCCCCAGAATCAACGCCGACAGACTGACCGCCTTGATGATCGCTATAAGCGCGTCGTTACCGAAGTACCGCATCACGGCGCGATACATGCCAAAACGGATAAACAGCGGGATCGAAACAATGGGCGCGCTGATGAACAACCACGAATGCAACACGACGGGATTGACCAACTCATCGATCCCCAGACGAACCACAAACGCCATCCAGAGGGCAAGCCAGACCAGCACGATGTCGGCGATGACCTGGAGGATCCGTTTGCGTCTGCGAGGAAGGCTTAGCAAATATGCCCGTAATTTATCCATGTTGTTCCCGACTGCCCCTTACTGCATACAATTGAAAAAACGCTCGACTGGTGGCGTCCAGCCACTGCTCTGATGGGTAAAGACAAGCACGGTGCCGTGGCTTTCAAGCCTCATCAGATACTCTCGCCAACAAATCATACAGGCTAAAGTAGCCAAGCAAAAAAATGACAACCAAAGCTTCTGCCTGCTTGCCCATCTCAACCTTGGCAGCCGGAAGCTCCCGACTGCCCAAACGGTCTGCCTAGTTGGACGGGCGAGAGTTGTATCCCGTTTCAATCAGTTTTTTGAGAATCAACGGCCCTAAGGCTTTTTCGGCGAAGAACACCGACGCCATGGATGTCAAATGACCATAGTCGAACGTTACCAAGCCGGTTTTCCGGTCATCTCCCAAGTAGGTGAGACAACCGTCCTGATCACAAAACACATTGATCGCAGAAAGATATTCGAAGCCGCCAGCCCCCTCCGCGTATCGCTGCGTCAACACCTTGTCAGTCTCAAGTGGTACAGGCAGAAGATTGCCGGATATTCGCCGTGGAGTTTGGGACCAGTACTTCCTGGTGACCAATTGATAAAGGTTTTGATCAAAACGGGGCACTGGCCCAACGACTATGACTTTTTTGACGCCGGACTCTGTTGCAACATGTGCAAGCTCTTTGAGGTTATTGACCGAGTCATGCCCTTCAAGCTGCGCGATAACCAACACATCCGGCTTTTCCTTGCGCATCACTTCCAGTGCAAACTCGTTTGAGCGATCGCAGTATTTGCGTCCGCCAGTAGCGCGCCCAGGCAAGTTTGCCTCGCACCCCGAACTTGCCACCTGAAGAAAAGAGATGTCACGGGGCAACACTTCCATCAGACCGTAGGAAAACTGTTGGGCATGCGAATCTCCCCAGATCATCACCTTGGTATTGCTTATAGGGGTGTAGCAGCTTGCATCAATCTGTGGACGTGGCGTCATCGTTGCGTTGCCTGCCCGATAACTCTCAACATCAAAAAAGTCGCACTCAAACCTGTATTTTTCAAACAGCCCGTGTGTACTGGAGTATGTCCAGGCCGGCAAGGAATTCTCATAGTATTGCGCATAACTATCCCGCTCCTTGAGCGAGGAAGGCAGCCCTAAACGGTCAGCAAAACCATTTTTTACAAAGGTAACGCCACCGAGCACCGCAAGTACACCACCGACAGCAAGTAGTATCGGGGCCTTGGGAAACTTCGGGCTGATCTTTCGTAGCGGTAACTCAATTAACTTGTAAGTTACATAAGCCAGCAAAACACTAACACCTACTGCAAATACGCCGGAAAGCAGATTTAACTCATCCCCCCTTATGATCCGAATGAAGGTAATGACAGGCCAATGCCACAGGTAAAGGGGGTAACTGATCAGGCCAATCCATACCAAGGGCTTACTGGCAAGGAGCCGGCTGTTCAGCCACGCTTGTGGACCTGCAAGGATCATCATCACGGCACCGCTGACCGGTATCAACGCCCAAAAGCCGGGAAACGCCTTGTATTTATCAATCAGGACAACCGAGGCGAACAAAAAAACCAGCCCGAGCACGGAGAGAAGGTTGCCGGCGCGCAATGAACCTTTCGCTGCTCCCGGCACTGACTTGCCGAACACGGAAAAGTAGGCGAGCAGGCTACCCGACAGGATTTCCCAGAACCTATATTGCGGCATATAGAAAGCTGCAGAAGGGTTCACCGACAATTTATAAAGGCCAGCGCCGAAGGAAATCGCCGCCATACCGATCAGGAGCGGTAGAACCAGAACTCGTCGCCGCCAAAGCACCCAGGCCGCCAAGGGAAACAGAATGTAAAACTGCTCTTCGACGCCTAATGACCAGAGATGAAGCAGGATTTTCAGTTCTGAAGATGTATCGAAATAGCCTGACTCCTTATACAGGACCAGGTTTTGGATAAACCCGATCCCACCCAGGACATGCTTTCCGAGGAACTTGAACTCCGCCGCCATCAGCGCAAACCAACCTACTGCGTAGCAGACCAGCAGAACGATGATCAGCGCAGGAAAAATGCGGTTGACCCGGCGCTTGTAAAAATCGAGAAAACTAAAATTACCCGCCTCAAGGCCTTTGAAAATAATGCTTGAAATCAAATAACCGGAGATAACGAAAAAAATATCAACACCAATAAACCCCCCACGCATATAGGCAGGAAAGGCGTGATACAAAACAACTGAAATGATTGCGAATGCACGCAACCCATCGATATCCGGTCGGTAGCTCAAATGGGATACAAATGAGTCGGTCTTTTTCACTTCCTCATTGTGTCCTTGGATCATTGCCCTGCCACCCATCTAACCGAACTCCCGAGATAACCACTGTAAATACCGCATTGATTCACTTTCCCGCGTCCACACCTGCGGCGCTACTCTCTCTGCCCAGCCCTGTATTTGACAGCCAGCAGCACGAGGGGAAGATAGGCAATAACAGTACCTAGCCCTGCGTCCAACCCAAAAATCGCCACCGCCAACGCCAGCGGCAACAGCCACACCACATTGATGACAGCAACCGCTAGCGTGACGGGCAGATGGCGGCCATATTGGCGGCTGGCAAATTGGTAAGCATGGCTGCGATGGGCTTCATAGACCTTATCGCCCCGGGCAAGCCGCCGAATGAGGGTAAAGGTCGCATCCACGATAAAGACCCCCAGCATGATCAACCAGGCGAAGAAAAACTCACTGCCGGCCCAGGCAGCCTGAATAGAAAGACCTCCCAGAATAATCCCCAGAAACCCACTGCCTGCATCGCCCATGAAAATACGGGCCGGCGGGAAATTCCAATACAAGAAGCCAGCCACGGACACACTCAACAACAAGGGTGCCCACATCATCGATAACTGCCCGCTCAAAAAGTAAATCAGTGTCAGACCGAGACAAGCACAGATAGCCTGCAGACTGGCAAGACCATCAATACCGTCCATGAAGTTGTAGAGGTTCAGCATCCAGACCAGGTAAAACACGGCCAGGACATGACCCACCCAACCAAGATCGAACACAACGCCAAAAGCTGTAATTGCCGGTAGTCCGTGCATCCAGGACAACGTCCAGATCGCGGCGGTAAAATGCCCCAACAGCCGCCAACGAGCGGCGATATGTCCATGATCGTCCATAAAACCGATGATAGCGATCAGCAAGCCAGCGCCTAGCAGAGCAGCACTCTCAGCAACCGTTATCAACTGGACACAGGCCAGCCACACGAGTGCAAGTGCAAATGTCAGTACAATCGCCACTCCCCCGCCGCGTGGGGTGGGGACCGTGTGTGAACTGCGGGCATTGGGAATATCAATGATGCTGCGGCGCAACGCGTATTGACGCAAGAGCGCCGTCAACGCCAGGGAAACCAAGGCGACAATGGGAAAGATGTACCAGTACTTCATTCAGTTCGCTCGCTGAAATAGTGTTTAGCAGTCACATCAAGACCTTGCTCGAGTGTCAGTGGCGGCTGCCAACCCAACACCTGGCGCGCCTTGGTGATATCGACTTGCAGCGAGCCGCAAAGACGTTGGGACAGCGCTTTTTTGCCTAACACAGTCGCCCCCCAGACCAGCACCCACTGTGGAACCGGTATCAACCTGGCTGGGGCGCCCAGGGTTTTTGCAAGTTTGCGTAGCAGTTCAGTCGTCGAGACGTCCTCCCCGTCACTCGCCAAAAAGGTTTCATTGGACGCAGCCGGGTGAGTCGTACAGGTCAGGATCAGGCTCACGAGATTGTCCAGCGCAACCAGGCTTCTTTGATTGCGTATGGCACCAAATGGCAGTGGAACCCGCTTCACAAGCCATTTCATCATGCTTTCAAAGTTGGCTTTGACTCCCGGCCCATACACAAGTACCGGTCGGACTATCACCACCTCAAGCCCGGTCTCAAGCGCCAGCGCCTTCAGCGCCTCCTCCGCCTCCATCTTGGATACACCGTAGGGATCGACGGGCGCCGGTGGGTCTGTTTCACGAAAAGGTCGGCCCGGGGCTGTTTGCTCACCGTTGACCTTTACCGAGCTGACGAACACAAACCGCCGGGCTCCCGCAGACGCGGCGCTACGGGCCAACGCAAGGGTGTGCCCGACATTCACCCGTCGAAACGCCGCAAGAGGATCTGCTTCAGTGTCGTTCATGACATGAACACGCGAGGCGAGATGAACAACAACGTCGACGCCCTGCAAGGCCAGGAGCTCTGGTGACACGGTCGAGAAATCAGGAAGTACGGTGTATTCGACATCCGACGCCGAAACATCTGGCATACGACGAACAAGGGCACGCACCTGAAAATCAGTGCTCCCCTGCAATTGTTGAATCAGATGACGGCCAACAAAACCGCTGCTGCCGGTGACCAATAACCGGGTTTTCATTTCTTTTGCCTCAAGACAGCCAACACCAGACACAAACCAGCGAATACCAACTTATCCCGCGGGCGTCTGCGGCACCTAGTGGCACTAGCCGCCAAGCGCAGCAGGTCCAGGCGTCCGAGCCCGATCCAGCGCCTGACAAACGGTTCGTCAGCCATACCCACCATGCCCGCGATCAGTGCAGCCTGATTCAGCCACCAACCATCGAACACTTGGGACAACCGTTTCTTGAACGCCTTTGAGCCGCTATTCACACCGACCTGGTTACCACCATGCTGGCGATAGCGCATATAAGGCCGGGCATCAATCACCCACTTGAACCCGTGTGAGCGGCTGTAGGCGTAACAATACCAATCATGCAGTGTCACACCCTGAACTTGCGCAAAACGACTGTTGATATGCTGTTGAAGTTCAGCAAACAACCGCCGGCAAAAGACGTAAGTGCACCCAGGCCCGGCCGCCTCAAACAGATGATCATACGCAACCTGAGCCTGTGATTTGACAATGATCGATTCGCGACCGTCAGGCCAGAATGCCGTTACATTACCTGAGTAGCCGTCAGCACCGGTGTCGCTCATGTGCTGCGTGGCGCTGGCAAGTTTATCCGGCAGCCAGATATCGTCCTGATCGGCGAATGAAAAATAATCAAAGTTTTCTGTAGGCGCTTCATTGATCAGGCGGAAAAAATTTCGCGCTGCGCCACCAAATTTTTCACCGTGGGCCAGGCATTTGACTCTTGAGTCTCTCTGACACAGTTGATCGACCCATTCTTCGGTCCCATCGCTGGAGCTGTCCACGCTGATCAGAATCGAGACGGATACGCCAACTTGCCCCAAGATCGAATCAACCTGTTCGGCCATCCAACGCATGCCGTTGTAGGCAGCGAGCAGAACCAGAATACGTGGCTGCATCAGAATCCACCCTTAGTACTTGACCCACAAACAATCCCTGCAAGGTTACGTCCTAAAAGCATCATTCAACGCACCCCGCCCAACTTCTTTTGCCAGCCATGGCTTGCACCGCGAATCATCATTTTCAGTGAGTCCAGCTTATTGTCGTCAATCAACAGGTTGACGAAAAAACGCAGAATCAACGCAGACAGTAAACGCTTTTTCCAACACGTCGGCGTATGGCGCATACGGCAAACAGCGACGGTATTACGAAAGAAAAAATAACGACGCACGGGGGAATATCTAAAAAAGCTCAAGCCAAAAAGTTTAACGGGGGGGGCATCAGACAACGCGTGCCCCATTTCCACATTCAGGCAGCCATACAAGGTATAACCCTTGTCACGGACCCGAAAGCACCACTCCGTATCCGTGAAATCGACGAACATTCCTTCGTCATAGCGAATACCTTCGATCCAAGCCCGAGTGCTGATGAACATACCCGAGGTAATAAGCGCATCCGCCTTCACCAAGCCATGCTCATCATCAGAACTGAAAACCGGCTTGATCGCACCGTCACTTGAACTGTAAAAAGGAAAGTTGATTTTCTTTCCATCACGGCGATCAAAAAACGCCGGACTGACAGCAATGCAACCGGCATCCTTTGCCTTGGCGTTCATCATCGCCTGATACAACCGCGCAATCAGATCAGGTTCAGCGTGACTGTCTTGGTCGAACGTCACGACATATTGCATACCCGCTTCAATCGCCATTGCGAAGCCGGTATTCAACGCTGCCCCCAATCCTTTGTTGCCATCGAGCGAAACATAGTTGACTCGTGCGCGCACTTCAGGCTCCTGAGCCAGAAATGATTCGCTCCCACCGTTATCGACCAACACCAGAAACTCAACCTGAGCTGCCAGGGAGGTCAGCAACTCATCAAGCACCTCAATATCGGGGTTATAACCGACGACTATTGCTGCAACAGTATTCAACTTACCTCCTGACCTCGGCATGCAGCGCCAAAGGTTCTTGATTTTTTATCACAACAGACCAATACCACAGTATCACTAGAAACCCGAAAGAATTAAAAAGAACGGGATTACTTAATGACATCAGCAGGTACATAACTATTATCAGGCGACTGGAAGAACCTTGCACACTCGCTATGTACCTTCGATTAGGAAAAAGCAATACGCTAAACAATAGCAGCGACAATGGAAGTCCAACATACCTAATCGAGTCCATCCAGGTAATTTCAGTTTGAGCAGCCAGCTCACCATAACCTTCGGTATAATAATATGACCCCAGGCCATTACCGAACACCAGCATTTTCCAATCCGCCACTTTTAAAAACGATATAACATGGCCAATTTTTATATTATTTGACTGCTCATCAGAGCTAAATATACTGGTTTCTGTCAACAGGTACCCCATACCCAGAACAATTACTGGCACTAGAATACATAACATCAGCAGCCGCGCAGACCAATTTTTATTGTAAAAATACAGCACCAACATGGAAACAGCGGCCATAACGATCAGCCCCCTAGAAGCAGACCAGACAACAGCCATTAAAATAACAATCACGAAGAAGAGTGACCAAAAGCGTTTTACTTGCAGAAAGTCAATAAAGAACAGCGACAGCGGAAGTAATAAAAATGGCGAAGAACGGTGATGAAGCATAAACATTTCCAGGCCACCAAAACTACGCAGACCGTAGTATCCAAGTTCATTGGCATTATAAAAATCGAGCAGGGCCATCCCAAGAAATGATCCAGGTTCGGCCATCAATACAAAAGAAAACACACACATAAAAAGCGCGAAGATAGCGCCTACAGATTTGACAATTTCGCCCATATCCACCCTAAACTCAACGATGGAGTAAATCAGAAAGAGCGAGACCGCCCCCAACAGCATTTGCCGGGAAAAATCAGCGTCTGTATTACCTATTAACCCAAGAAGGAAACCATACAAAAAAATCAAAAATACAATAACTGGTGCAACCGTACTGAGTGGCCGGGTCAATAAAACATAAAACGCCATCAAAAAAATCGGGATGAAAAACAACTTATTCAGCACAAATACTGGCAATAGCACTGTCGACAGGCAATAGAAGAAAAAAAGCCAACTTATAATCCGACTAGTCATTAAAAAACCACACTCGATCAACGAAAATTGCATTCATCGAAATTTCCTTGCCAAGATCATCTTCGCCAACAGCTTTACTTTTTTCCCCATAGACAGCGCAGCAAACAAGCGGCGGGCCAGATCCCGTTCAAGCCTGGACAGTAGTAAAAAAGTATCCAAGGCGATATCCGCTTTTAAGGAACCTTTTTTTTCCTCAAAAAAGGCTGTGTCACCTGCCCAATTACCGACCGAATCCAGCGGATTAGCGCAAACCTGTCCCTCGTACAGACACTTCAGATACCGTTCCTTTACCGAGTCATAGGCATTAACCTTCTCAATAATCAAAAAGGTTTTTTCGTCGTATCTATAGTCTGCTATAGATGCCATAACAGCATTGATATTATCTCGCTTAAGCCGATCCGCCGGTGAGTAGCCCTGGACCGGGGAGATCAGCCCAACACACCGCCGCCCTTTGACGAACTGCTCTGCGAACGCAGTTCCGCCTGGCAATGGGTGGCTATCGACGTAAAAGTCCGCCTTACTGACCAATTCACTGTACTCCTGAAAATCAAGGTGTGCCCTGATACTCAACCGGGAGCGATATCGAAGTTTTAGCGGCCACCACCAGAACGCTTTTTTAATGTCACTGCCGATAACCATGAATGTCGAGGCGGGATAGTCCTCAAGAATACGTGCTACCAATTTGAAAATACTGAAGCCTTTACGGGGTTTGTACTTTATATCTGAACCTGCAGAAATGAAAAGCAGCGGAGCCTGCGTCGCCGGTTTGAAATCATTGGCCATCTCCCCACGCGGGATACTCACCGGGATACCCAGGAAGCTCTTGCGCCCCTGAATATGCTTTGTCAAATCAAAACGACGACCGTGACCGCTGAGCTCAAAGTAATAGTCCGCAACCGAACTACCATAGGAGAACACGTGGTCGGCATGATTGACAAAAAACACTTCAAGCCCGGAAATACGTTTTGCTACTCCGCACGCAATGACGACCAGGATATCGTCAGGATGGATATGCAGTACGGCCTTTTCATAGGTCTGCAATAGACCAACCATCTCCCTCAGCGCATCAATAGGACACGTAGCATTAACGACTCTGGTTTTATCAAAAAATCTGCAAACCTGGGCCTTGGCATCTGGCGTTGCATGACGCGAGATCAGCAGATCGACAGGTTCGGCATGCATGGAGGCAAGTTTTTCCATTAACCTCGTATGCCCGCCGGTCATGAGGGGTTCACTCACGACATGCAAAACCCCTGCACACTCATGGGGCGCCGCCACGAAGTTCGTGCCTGCTATCAAGAGGCCGCGCTCAATGAGGTCCGCCTCTATAAGCGGCGCATCGTGAATCCCTACATCCGCAAACCAGAGAAGGTTGCCATAGGCACTCGCCAGCGTGAACGCCTGATTCAAGTCAGCCGTCTCACGAATTGCAACTTCAAAGTCCTTAAATAGTTTTTTCAAGCGTGATGTTCCAGCTTCTTATGAAAATAGTCATCAAGCCTTAGGTAGACAAAAACATACATAACCAGACTATAAACCGCGTAATTTGCCGCATAAGCCCAAGTTGCCGCTTCGACCCCCCACCATTGCGTGAACGCCATGGTCAACAAATACAAGGAAATGCAGAATATAATTTCAGTCGTGATAAAGACCTTGACCATGGCTCGACTGAGCATGACATAAGCCATTATCCAGCTGAATATCTTGAGGCAGTCGCCCACTACTTGTCCGGCAAAAAATATTCGGACCGGGTAGAAGTCTGAAGTGAAGAGTACCTCTACGACAAAGTCCCGAAGCACGTACATTATAGCGGCTGCCAACAGCGCAACAGGAAAAATAAGCTTATATCCCTGTATAATTTCCGCCTTTACTTCGGCTGCCGTTTTCAGTTCAGAAAGCTTAGGTAGGTAATAGACGCTCAACGTTGTCGTGACTAATAAAAGATATGCCGCACTCAAACGCCACATAGCTTCCCAATAGCCCGCCATCTCCCAGCCGTAAACTGTTCCTATATGATTCCTGACCAGCATCTGGGCCAACGGCACACATGCAGCAGATACGACCGCCATCAAGAAAAAAGCGAACAATTTTTTTGTAATTTTCTTATCAGGGCGACCAAACAGGAAGGACAATTTAAACCAATTCGTTCGCAAGCATAACAACAGTGTCACGATAAAACTGATAGATTGATAAACTACCAGTGCTACCAACGCCCCATACAGACCAAAACTGGTTGCCAAGTAAAACGTCACACTAAACGACAACAAACTGCCAGCGATATTGGCCACAATATACAGTACGATTTCCTTTCGGCCATTCAGTATTGCCAACAGCAATATATTCAATGAGAAAAAAACAACGACGCCGGCAAACCAAAGAAAAACACCGCTCAGGGCAGCATCCTTCAGGAATAGCGAAGCAAGTTCTTTACTAAAAGAAGCAACAAGCAATGCGGCGACCAAACTGCCACAAATGGCTACAAACCCTGCTGTCTTCCATAATTTTACCTGCTGTTCAGGCTGCTCATGATACTCCGCAGTGTATTTGACTACGCCATTGGTAATCGCGCCACCAGTAAATATCGTGATCACCTGCAACGCGTTCTGAAACTGCCCTATTGCGGCATATCCAGCTGGCCCTACATAAACAGCCAACACTTTATTAAGACCCAACAAAGTAATCATTTTAATGGCAACTGCTATACCATTTAACAAGCTGGTCTTAACAAGATTCATACAGTTTCCGGTCGAAAGCTATTGCAGGCGTCGATAACAACGCGAGCCTCTTCGACGGACAGTGTTGGCCCTATTGGCAAACTGAGAATCCGCTCATGTATCTGTGTCGATATAGGAAGTTTCTGATCCTTCAGTTCAGAATATGCCTGTTGAAAGTGAGGCGGAATTGGGTAATGGATGAGAGTCTGTATACCCTGCGCACCGAGATGGGCTTGAAGATCATCCCTGTGGGCACACAGCACCGTGTATACGTGCCATACATGGCTATCGTCAGTCGACGCGTTGAACGCCGCATCCACTGGTAACGTAATAGCCGGGTTACTGATCGACTGCCCATACAACTCAGCAATTTCACGACGGCGTGCAGTTTGTGCGTCTAAGTACTTCAATTTCACCGACAAGCATGCTGCCTGCATTTCATCCAGTCGACTGTTAATACCGCGATAAATATTTTTATATTTTTCATGAGAGCCGTAGTTGCCCAGCGCTCGAACCGTCTTGGCCAAGGCTTCATCATTGGTCGTAACTGCGCCTGCATCACCCAGCGCACCTAGATTTTTCCCTGGGTAGAAACTGAATCCAGATGCATGCCCCCAACTACCTGCCTTCTTCCCATCGAGAGTTGCCCCATGGGATTGCGCCGAATCCTCAAGAACTAGTAAGTCATGGGCACGAGCAAGCTCCATGATTTTCGGCATATCCGCCAGTCGGCCATAGAGATGAACAGGCAAAATCATCTTGGTTTTTGGCGTAATCGCTGCCTTTGCGTTCGCCGGGCAAATATTGAAGGTCTTCGGATCAGGCTCGACCAATACGGGGATCAATCCATTCTCTGAAATAGCGAGAATACTGGCGATGTAGGTATTGGAGGGAACGAGAACCTCATCACCCTTCTCAAGAAGGCCCAACTCTTTCCAGGCACGAATGACCAATACCAACGCATCCAGCCCATTAGCGACACCAATGCAGTGTTCAACGCCACAGTATTGAGCAAACTCCTGTTCGAATACCTGTAGTTCTTTCCCACCGATATACCAGCCGGAATCAACAACACGCGTGCACGCTGCTACCAACTCATCACGGCAGAGATCATTTACAGACTTCAAATCAAGAAATTTTATCATTTATAAAGTACTCTTTACTTTTACGGCGCCAGAGATTGGTTTGACTGCAACTATCACATTAATTAGCTGGTCGTTTTCACCAGAAAACCTGAACACTATCTATAGACTAGGAATTATTAATCAAACTTTTGAATACCGGATATTCTCTTAAATAATCACGCTCATCATAAATATCACTAGCCAATACCAGCAGTACGCAATCCGGGCTGAAGTCATGCATCTCGTGCCAAATCATGCGATCAATAATAATAGCCTTGTCAGGTGCGTCCAGCCAAACTTCCTCCTTGTTCACCCCATCATCAAGTTTCATTAGGCAGCGCCCAGAAACACAGACAGCAACCTGCAATAGTTCTTTATGGGCATGAAACCCACGCGGAACACCTTGCTTCGTGCCAGTGAGGTAATAAACGCGCTTAATTTCAAACGGAATATCATTTTCATATTCCAGCGCAACCAACTGGCCCCGCTCATCACCTTTGGAGGTGATATCCAAAAACTTGATTAAACTCATGCTTGCTTCTCCGAGAGGCTATCGGATGTCGGAGCCTTGTCATCTTTATCGCTGACATTAAAGCCACCGATCGCAGGCCAATTGATCCCAAGCCTTGCGTCACTCCAGTGCAGCGCCCCTTCAGAGTCCTTATCGTAATAATCTGTGGTTTTGTACAAGAAATGCGTGTCATCTTCCAAAGCAACAAAACCGTGAGCAAAACCCTCGGGAATCCACAGCATCAAGTTGTTTTGGGTATTTAGCTCTACGCCGATCCATTGCAGGTACGTGCTGGACTCAGGCCGAATATCCACCGCCACATCAAATGCAGCCCCCCCTACCACACGCACCAACTTGCCCTGTGCATGCGGCGCACGTTGGAAGTGCAAGCCCCTCAGCACCCCCTTTGCCGAGCAGGAGTGATTATCCTGAACGAACGCTCGCGGCACGGGTAACCCTAGCTCTTTCAGAGCTGCATGAAACCGCTCTTCGTTAAAGCTTTCCATAAACCAGCCGCGATCATCGCCAAAAACCTTTGGTTCAATGATTACAACGTCAGGAATAGCAGTCTGAATCAGCTTCATGCCTTGGAAGCCTCTTCTAGAAGTTTTTGTAAGTACTGGCCATAGCCGGTCTTCTTCAGCTTCTCTGCCTGGGTACCAAGCTGCTCTGGGGTAATCCAGCCTTTGTGGAACGCAATCTCTTCCAGACAGGCGACTTTCAGCCCCTGGCGGTGCTCAATGGTGTGGACGAAATGACTCGCCTCCAGGAGCGACTCGTGAGTACCAGTATCCAGCCAGGCAAAACCACGGCCCAGCATCTCGACGGTTAACGACTTGTCATCCAGATAGGCGCGGTTGACATCAGTGATTTCAAGCTCGCCACGCGGCGACGGCTTGATGCTCTTGGCAATGTCCACCACTCGATTGTCGTAGAAGTACAAGCCTGTCACTGCGTAGTTGGACTTCGGCTTCGCTGGTTTTTCTTCGATGCTCAAAGCACGACCAGTGGCATCGAACTCAACAACGCCAAAACGCTCAGGATCTGATACGTGATAACCAAAGACCGTCGCACCGGATGTCTGAGACATCGCAGAACGCAAGTTATCGGAAAAGTGCTGGCCGTAAAAAATATTGTCGCCAAGGATCAGACAGCAAGGATCGTCACCAATAAATTCCTCGCCAATCAGAAAGGCCTGGGCCAAACCGTCCGGGCTAGGCTGCTCGGCATAGCTGAGTTGGATACCGTATTGACTGCCGTCTCCCAGAAGCTTTTTAAAGCAAGGCAGATCTTCAGGAGTAGAGATGATCAAGATTTCGCGCATGCCAGCCAGCATCAACACCGACAACGGATAAAAAATCATCGGCTTGTCGAAAATAGGCAACATTTGCTTGGATACACCTAGGGTCAGCGGGTGCAAACGCGTCCCGGAGCCGCCAGCGAGGATGATGCCTTTGCGTTTGATGTCCGTCATATCTTTAAAACTTCCTTAAATATCTGCATAACACCAGGCCAACACATGGGTTGACGGGTGAAAAATAACGCGTAGCTTCTTGGTATTGAGCCATAATTTCAATGCCTGCGGCCGGCAATTCGGAGCCACCAATATAAAACTCAATTTTTCGGGGTAGAGGCTCTACCTGCAACTGCCTCCTGCGCGACGCAGACAATACTCGATGCCGGCAGTGTGATTATGAGCCATCCGCCGCAGGTCGCTGTCGTTTTTTTACATGAAATAGCCCGCCGAGCAGGAAGATCACCCCACAAATGCCAGTCACACCGGCCGACTCCAACTATCACGCGGGACCTGGAGCCAAGAAACACTTACTCGGCGCACTATAGACAACAAGCTGCGAGCTAGTTTCCCAATGAAATCAAATCCCGCACTGCCTGAGGAACACAGTGCGGATCGTGCAGGCATCTATTGCGGCTTGTTCACACCTGCATCACTACCCACCATGGTCGGTGAGCTCGACTGCATGGGCAGTGCTACCGATTGTGGCTGAGACTGGCGATTTTTGACGAGATGACGAATCACCGCAATAAAGGCCCCGACAAAGCCACCCAAAACCAGGCCAAGCAGGATAATCAAGGCCTTTTGAGGCTTGACCGGGCGCAAAGGTTCCAACGCCTGCTTATCGATAGTTACCAGCTTCAGCCGGCTCATATCAATGCTTAAGTTACGCAAGCGAGCCACTTCGGCGCGCACCGGTTGAACACCGGCCAGGAAAAGATCTTCATTTTCACGACGATTCAGCACTTCAATCTCACGGTTTGACTGGAGCAATTGAAGCTCTTTGGCGATCTGCGCGATACGCCCCTCGGTAAAGTCATCGGACTTACGTTGCATCAATGCAGTGCGCTCAGCTTCAAGCGCTTCGACCCCCATGAAGTACAGAGGGATTTGCTGATTGTTTATTTCGGTACGCATCACACTTGATGAGCTATTACGGTCTGACTCACCCAGAGCGGAAGGCGTGCTAGGTTTTCTGATGCCCAAGGACCTGGCGATTCCAATAGCTTCGTTCAACTGCGCCACTCGGTCGGTGCGCCCAGTCTTCAATTGTGCTCGCAACGCCTTGAGTTCATCCTGCAACTGCGCCCGTCGCAAGGTATCCGTTTCCCGCAGGCCCGCAATTTTCGCTTCTTTATCAACCTCATAGCTGGAACGAGCAGCATCAATTTTGCCTTTGAGCTCGTTCAGTCGGTTTTTTACGATAACGTCCAGATCTGCTGCAATCTGCTCACGCTCAGTGGCAATCGCGTAATCGATAAAACCGTTGAGAATGGCAACACCATCAACGCCTTTTGGATAGCTCATCTCAAGTTTGATATAGGCACTGAGAGAGTTGGCCTTCTTGGGGTCGGGCAGAATGAGTTCAATAGAGTTACGGTTGAACTCCTCGAAACTTTGCTCCAAGGTCCTACCAGGTTGCTCAAAGGCTTTGAACAGCTTCTGGTTTGAACGGAAAAAACCCAAGCGGGTGTCGTAGGACTCCAGTGATGCGCCCACTCTGACCAGAGCATCACCAGGAGGAAGTGTATAAATCTCGGAGCGATTCAAAGCATCCAGCTCGTTAATTGCGGCGGGGCGCAAGACACTGCTGACTTCGTATTGAGGAGGCGTGAGGAACGCATAGATCGCAGCAATCAGGCCGGCGCTTGCGGTAGCGGCCATAACTAACTTTTTCTGCTTCCAGATAGCCTGAAAAAGCGCAACGAGATCAATCTCATCGGACGAAGGAATCGGGGGCGCGCGGAAGCTACTACTCACAACAAAAACCTGCCTTCAAGGAGAAACTGCGGGCTCGTTATGCAGACGATCTTGTGTTTTTTTGTATTTATAGGGGGCGACCAAGAAGCCCAGCGTCGCTGCCAGGCCTTGGACACACAAAACGACTGGTATCGAGAACAGGTTGCATTTTGCCATCTCGCCGCAACATTGCAAGACTTGACACGCCTGTAAGGTAATTCCTACTTGTTGAAAAAATTTCAGGAAAAATGATTCAGAGGCGCCCTAAAGTCACTACTTCCTGAAGGCAGAGAAAGGCTTAACACTTCACAACCAGAGGAGACAACATCAAAAGCTTGACCCAGACCCGCAACCCAGGTGACAAACGGTCAACCTTATAAGACTAACCCTGCAACGCAGACTTTTGACGTTTCTTGCGGCGGACCAGCAAACTCAAGAGCGGCCCCACAAGCATCCCAACAATCAACGCCAACGTCACAAACACCGAAACCGGCAACGGTGGCGTAGACCAGCCCAAAAACGCCAAGGCGACGCCTTGCTGGTTTTCCAGTACGAACGCCAAGACCGCCAAACTGACGACCAGCACAATCAGTACCAGGGCGACGCGCTTAACACCGCGCATAAACTTCTCCTATCCCCAAAAAAACTCAGACGCTTTCTTCTTCGTCTTCGTTCACTCGATCCCGCAATTCCTTGCCCGGCTTGAAATGGGGCACGAATTTGCCGTCGAGACTGACGGATTGGCCGGTTTTCGGGTTACGACCCACGCGCGGAGCGCGGTAGTGCAGCGAGAAGCTGCCAAAGCCGCGGATCTCGATCCGATCACCAGTGGCCAGGCACTGGGACATTTGCTCAAGCATGGTCTTGATGGCCAACTCCACATCCTTGGATGAGAGCAGCCCTTGATGGGTGACAATTCGTTCGATCAACTCCGACTTCGTCATATTTTTC
>Ga0180008_1000790_pt1 | contig 23154 bp, 23 predicted proteins | sample MM_PW_MetaG_FD_121121 | JGI IMG/M metagenome (GOLD analysis project Ga0180008, IMG submission 121121) | Groundwater microbial communities from the Aspo Hard Rock Laboratory (HRL) deep subsurface site, Sweden - MM_PW_MetaG | ecosystem: Environmental > Aquatic > Deep subsurface > Groundwater...
CAAAGGACTAAAACGCTGGCTTTATACCACCAACCACAAAGATATAGGCACTTTGTATCTGCTGTTTGCACTGACGATGTTTTTTATCGGTGGTGCTATGGCGATGGTGATCCGCGCTGAGTTATTCCAGCCTGGTTTACAGATAGTAGAACCTGACTTTTTTAACCAGATGACCACAGTGCATGGCCTGATTATGGTGTTTGGTGCTGTAATGCCTGCTTTTACCGGTCTGGCCAACTGGCTGGTGCCTATGATGATAGGTGCACCAGACATGGCCTTGCCACGGATGAACAACTGGAGCTTCTGGATCTTACCTTTTGCCTTCAGCATCCTGCTGGCGTCTTTGTTTATGGAAGGCGGCGGCCCTGGTTTTGGCTGGACTTTCTACGCACCACTGTCAACCACCTACAGCAGTGACAGCACAGCACTTTTTGTGTTCTCAGTTCATATCATGGGGATATCATCCATTATGGGCGCCATCAATGTGATAGTGACCATTATGAACCTGCGCGCTCCAGGCATGACTTATATGAAAATGCCATTGTTTGTCTGGACCTGGTTTATTACGGCTTACCTGCTGATTGCTGTCATGCCTGTACTGGCCGGTGCTGTCACTATGGTGCTGACCGATAAGTACTTTGGTACCAGCTTCTTCGATGCGGCGGGTGGCGGCGACCCTGTGTTATTCCAGCATATTTTCTGGTTTTTTGGGCACCCCGAAGTCTACATCATGATTTTACCTGCCTTTGGTATTGTCTCGAGCATAGTGCCTACTTTTGCCCGTAAACCTTTGTTTGGTTATGCCTCTATGGTGTACGCCACCTCCAGTATTGCGCTGCTGTCCTTTTTAGTTTGGGCGCATCATATGTTCACTACGGGTATGCCGGTGTTTGCAGAGCTGTTTTTTATGTACTGCACCATGCTGATTGCTGTGCCGACCGGGGTGAAAGTATTTAACTGGGTAGCCACTATGTGGCGAGGTGCTATGACCTTTGAAGTGCCTATGATGTTTGCATTAGCCTTTATTGTGCTGTTCACCATAGGGGGCTTCTCTGGTTTGATGCTGGCTATTACGCCTGCTGACTTCCAGTACCATGATACTTACTTTGTAGTGGCGCATTTCCACTATGTGTTAGTCACAGGGGCCATCTTCTCCATTATGGCGGCTGCCTATTATTGGCTGCCGAAGTGGACAGGCCATATGTACGACGAAACTTTAGGTCAGTGGCATTTCTGGTGTTCACTGATTTCCGTCAACGTGCTGTTTTTCCCTATGCATTTTGTTGGCTTAGCCGGTATGCCACGACGGATCCCGGATTACGCTCTGCAATTTGCCGACTTTAATGCACTGATCAGCATTGGTGGTTTTGCTTTTGGTTTATCTCAGCTGCTGTTTGTCTGGCTGGTGGTGAAATGCATTAAAGGCGGTGAAAAGGCCACAGATCAGGTATGGGAAGGCGCAGAAGGCTTGGAATGGACTATTCCTTCGCCTGCGCCTTATCACAGCTTTACTACACCACCTGAAATCAAATAGGGGGCGCTATGGCACTAAAGCATCAACCTATAGTGGTGAAATTATGTCTGCTGACTGCAGCCATGTTTGGTTTTGGTTATGCCTTAGTGCCTTTGTACGACGTGTTTTGTGATTTAACCGGCCTGAACGGTAAAACCTCCACCATGGCGGCGACAGCTGAAGCTGCTATACCGGACAAAAAACGCGAAGTGCTGGTAGAGTTTATTGCCCGTCCGAATAACAACATGCCTTGGGTATTTGAGCCTGTGGTGCATAAACTTCGGGTGCATCCGGGCGAAATCCACCGTATTGATTATCTGGCGCACAATGTCACAGGCCGGGCTATGACAGCTCAGGCAGTACCTTCGGTGTCGCCTGGTCAGGCCGCTTTGTATTTTAATAAAATGGAATGTTTCTGTTTTACCCAACAACATCTGACGGCAGGTCAGCAGTTATTAATGCCGTTGCAATTTTATGTCGATCCCGCACTACCGGAACAGTTCAGCACCATCACTTTGTCCTACACTTTGTATGAAGTAGACGCTGCCACCCCGGTCACTGCGCAGACAGCAACAGGGGATAACAATGAGTGAAAAATACGAACATTATTACGTACCAGACCAAAGCCCGTGGCCGATAGTAGGCGCAGTCGCGCTTTTTATGATGGCTTTTGGCGCCGGTCATTTTGTTAATGACGTGACCAAAGATCAGTCGGGTTATGGCGGTTATTTATTGCTGGCTGGTGTCGCCACTTTAATTTTTATGCTGGTAGGCTGGTTCAGAAATGTGATTGATGAGTCTATGCATGGTTTGTATAGCAAGCAACTGGACAGGTCTTACCGTCAGGGTATGAGTTGGTTTATTTTCTCCGAGGTGATGTTTTTTGCCGCGTTTTTTGGTGCTTTGTTTTATGCCCGCATCATCGCTATTCCATGGCTGGATGGCGCTAGTAATAATGCCAGTACAGCTGCTGTATTGTGGCCAGCCTTTGAAGCGGCCTGGCCTTTACTGAAAACTCCTGGTGGCACTGAAACTCAGTCTATGCCATGGCAAGGATTACCCCTTTATAACACTCTGATTTTATTAGCATCCTCTGTCACTTTGCAGTTTGCTCACATAGGTTTGGAGCAAAACAAAAGAGGTCAGCTTAAGCTGATGTTAGGACTTACTATCCTGTTAGGCGCTTGTTTCCTTTACCTGCAAGGTGTTGAGTATATACATGCCTATCAGGATCTGGGTCTAAAGCTGGACTCTGGTATTTATGGCAATACCTTCTTTTTACTGACGGGTTTCCATGGTTTGCATGTGACTTTAGGGGCTTTATTTCTGCTTATTGTTTTCCTGCGGATTGTGCTGAAAAACCATTTTACCGCTCATAAGCATTTTGCTTTTCAGGCAGCCGCCTGGTATTGGCATTTTGTCGATGTGGTTTGGTTGTGTTTATTTATTTTTGTCTACGTGCTTTAAAGCTCTAGCGGGTTTTAGCGACCCGCTTTATTCAATAGGGCCTGTGGTGTGGGGTAATCAAACCAAATTGAAGAGCAAGGATCACAAACAATAAAACAATGGCTGACCACCAGACGCGTCGGCCTAAAAATTTCGACATGCTGGGCTGATTATCATCGTTTTTCAGCATCAGAAATAAGGCACGAAACAAATTAAAAACAATAAAGAGCAGTAGTGCAATGAGTAAAAGTTTAATCCACATAAAACCTCGCAAAGGCTGGTTGTAAGATGCAAGCTCAGCCTTTTGCCCATCTATCCCGACACTGGCTGTTGGCTGTATTCACTCTGGCCGCTTTTGCGCTTTTGATCAAGTTGAGTTACTGGCAATGGCAACGTGCCGAGCAAAAGCAAACTCAGCTGGATCAGTTGCATACTGCAGAGCAGCAAGGGCCAGTGCAGTGGAGAGATTTAGCGTCAATACCAGCAGATCAACAAGATGGTCTGATGCTGCAAGGCAAAGCAGTCTGGCTAAAACCTGCAGTTTGGTTGCTGGATAATCAGCTTATTCAGGGCAAAGCAGGCTACGACGTGGTGATCCCTGTGCTGGTATCTAACCAGGGACCGGCAGTATTAGTCAATTTAGGTTGGGTGCAGGCGCCGCCCAGCCGTGATGTGCTGCCAGAACTTAGTATTCCTGAATCATTTGAATTAATGGCGTTGCTGCGCACTGAACTCAAAGGTTTTCGCCTTGGCCAGAATTTAGAAGACACAGGCTTGTGGCCACAACGTATGCAGCAGGTGGAACCTGCAGAACTTTCACAAGTACTGGGGCAGGAGTTGTACGCTGGGCTTTTATACCAACAACAATCCCCTTATCTGTACCACTATAAAGCTGTGGTGATGCCGCCGGAGAAACACCGGGCTTATGCGCTGCAATGGTTATTACTGGCTGTTGCTGTGGTCGTCATCGGCTGGTTTATGTCAAAGAAGGAGCTTTAAATGGCGAAGAAGAAGTTTTTGTTGCTGTTTTTGTTGTGTTCTTTATTACCTTTAGCCTTTGCTCAGGCATTTTTATCTTTGGGTTGGTTTGGTGGCGCCACCACCAACAAAGGCCAGTGGCTAAGCGAAGAAATTGTGCTGTTACCCAAAGCCGCTGGTGATGTGCACTGGCGGCTGGTCTATGTCAGCGACAAAGCAGACTGTGACGCGCTTTGTCAGAATGCACATTACGGTATGCAGCAGGTGTATACAGCTTTGGGTCGTAAACAGCAGCATTTAGAGTTATGGCAATCCGGTGGCACTCAATCGCAAAAATTGTTGTGGCAGGCTAACCCCTTGGGTGCTGATGCGTTACAACAAAAGCTGGTGCTGGTGGATTTAAATGGTTTGGCGCTGATGACCTATCCGGTCAGCGAAGACAAAACTCAGATAGTGCAAACCGGCAAAGCCATTCTGACTGATTTAAATAAATTATTGAAATACGACAGGGGGTTGTAATGATTACCCTGAAACGTCTGGTCAGTGGCTCCATTGTGTTAGCTATGCTGGTGATTTTATTAGGCGCTTATACCCGATTAACTGATGCAGGTTTAGGCTGCCCTGACTGGCCTGGTTGTTATGGTTTTTTAAAGGTGCCAGAACAGGCGCATCATATTGAGCAAGCTGAAGCTTTATATCCGGAGCGGCCCGTCGAAAGCCATAAAGCCTGGAATGAGATGATCCATAGGTATTTTGCCGGCACTTTAGGCCTGCTTATTCTTGCCATTTTCTTGTTTAGCCTGAAACAAAAACGCCTGTTGTTACCTTCTTTGTTACTGGGGCTGGTAGTTTTTCAGGCCGCTTTAGGCATGTGGACTGTGACTTTAGCTTTGCATCCAGTAGTGGTGATGGGGCATTTGCTGGGGGGCTTTAGCTTGCTGTCGTTATTGGCGCTGTATTGGTGGCAATTACAACCAGCGCCTTTGATTGCAGTAAAACAAAGCCTGAAGCTGCTGTTTTGGCCAGTTTTGCTGGTGCTGGCAGCACAAATAGCCTTGGGGGGCTGGACTGCTGCCAACTATGCCGCCTTAGCCTGCATTCAGTTGCCAGTTTGTGAAGCAGGCTGGACCAGCCAGCTTAATTTTGACGAGGCATTTTCGCTGCATCTGGGCTACGACAATTACGAATACGGCGTGATGAGCCAAAGCGCCCGGGCTACTGTGCATGTGATGCATCGCGTTGGGGCTGTAATTACTTTGTTGGTTGTTGCTGCTTATGCCATCGCCTTATGGCGCAATAGTTCGGGTCTGATTAAAAACCTGGCTGTCGCTGTGCTGGTGCTGTTATTACTGCAATTTAGTTTGGGGCTTGCCAACGTGGTGCTGCATTTGCCTTTGGCCAATGCGGTGGCGCATAACTTTGTGGCGGCCAATTTAGTCATGTGTCTGGTGGTGATTGGTTATCAGTTGCACAGAAACAAGGAGTCTGCTTATGCTTAAAGTTTTGGCGTTACCCCACCACTATTCTCAACAGTGGCGCGACTATTACCAATTGACCAAACCTAAAGTCGTGGCGCTGTTGGTGCTGACGGCCTGGGTCGGCATGATGCTGGCGCAGCCTGGTTTACCGAAATTAGGCCTGATGATAGCCGCCACTTTAGGTATAGGCTTATTGTCCGCTGCTGCTGCAGCTATGAACCATATAGTGGATCAGCGTATTGATGCGCAAATGGCCCGTACTTATAACAGGCCTGTGGCCCGGGGTCGCTTATCAACAGCGCAAGCCGTTAAGTTTTCAGTGTTGTTGGCTGGCGCTGGTTTTCTGTTGTTATTTATTGCAGTGAATCCACTGACAGCCTGGCTGACTTTAGCCAGTTTGTTTGGTTATGCCGTGGTCTACACCATGTTTTTAAAACGGGCGACACCACAGAATATTGTCATCGGGGGCTTAGCCGGTGCCATGCCACCGCTGCTAGGCTGGACTGCCATGACGGCCGAAGTACATGCGCATGCGCTGTTGTTAGTGATGATTATCTTCACTTGGACCCCACCACATTTTTGGGCTTTGGCTATTCACCGCCGGGATGATTATGCCAAAGTAAATATGCCGATGCTGCCTGTCACTCATGGCATTGAATTTACCAAAAGTGCCATTTTCCTTTATACCCTGGTGCTGTTTTTGGTGTGTTTGCTGCCTTATCTGGTCGGGATGACAGGGGCTGTGTATCTGATCGGCAGCACAATACTGAACTTGGGTTTTATCTGGTATGCCTGGCAATTAAAGTTTAATGCTAAACCTGAAACCGCCATGGCAACTTTTAAGTTTTCGATTTGGCATCTGATGGTATTATTCCTGGTGTTGTTGCTGGACCATTATTGGTTTATATCAGCGCTTTAATAAAACATCAGGGGACGTTATGCAGAAGTGGTTATGGGTTGTAGTTGCGGTAGTGGCTTTGGCTGCAGGTTTGTGGTTGTCAGCCAGTTTTAAATCTGCTCCCGCCGAGCCTGTGGCCGCTTTGGTCTACCCAACTCCAAGAGCTTTGACTGAATTTAATTTGCTGGATGAGCAAAAACAGCCAGTGGGCCTGAAGGATTTACAAGGGCACTGGACGCTGATTTTTGTCGGTTATACCCATTGCCCTGATATTTGCCCTATGACGATGGCAAAGTTAGCTGGCATGTATCAGGACTTAGTCAAGTTGACACCAGATCCATTAGAGATTTGGTTTGTTTCTGTTGACCCAAAACGGGATACACCAGAGCAACTAGCCCAGTACATCACCTATTTTAAGCAAGCCCCTATTAAAGCCAGAACTGCCGATCATAAAGACTTATTCCCTTTTATTCGTCAACTGGGTTTGATGTATGCCATTAATGATGGCGCAGAAGACCGTTACACTGTCGACCACAGTGCCAGCATAGCGCTGCTGAACCCTCAGGGCGCCGTAGTGGCTATGTTTAAACCTGAAATGAAACCAGGTGCTGTGCCGCTGATTAATAACCAGCAGTTCTTGGCGGATTATCCTTTGGTGATAGCGGCGACGGCTCCATAACAGTTGATGCATTGCCCGTCGGGCGAATGCATCCTACGTTTTGTAGGTTGCAATCGCCGAAGGCATTGCAACGTTGTGTAATCGCAGAACCTACGTCACTTTACAATCCTAAGCTTTACAAACTCTTACCAAAGGCCCTATGGTGGAGCTGTATGCATAACAAGCAGTTATGATGCAAAATCCACCACAGAAGCAGAGCCTTATGAAAAAATTTCTATCCAGCGTCTTAGTCCCACCGCTGATTTTAGCTGCGGCATTTATCTTTAATGTCAGTGCCGAAGATTTTAGTCAGTATGGTCCAAAAGAATTTAGCACCAGCAATAAATGGACAGCGATAGTAGCCGCCTATGAGCCGGAAATTAAGGCTATTGACGAGGCGTTTGCAGGGCTTAAATACGCAAAAATAGAAAAAACACTGACCATCCGCGGCGTAAAGTATCAATTAGGCCACTACAAAGGTGAACCCATAGTCATTTTTACCACTGGTGTCAGTGTGCCAAACGCCGCCATGACAATGCAAATGGCGCTGGATTATTTCCCTATCGAACGGGTTGTGATGATGGGTATTGCTGGTGCTGTTAATCCACAATTCCAGCCTGGTGATATCGCTATTCCTGAACGCTGGTACTTTCATGATGAATCCGTTTATGTGAACCCTGATCCGGCCAAAGCCGGCAAATTTATTCTGCCCGATTATTATGAACAGGCATTGGCCAGCTACCAAGAGCGTAAAAAGCAGGACCCGCATTCACCAGCTTATGAAAACTTTGGGTATATCTTTCCTGAAGAAATGGCCGTGATTAAACAAGGCTGGGACAGCCCGCAGCAAATGCCTTATTTCACCGCCACTCCAGAGTTAGTTGAGCTGACTAAAAAAGCCGTCGCCACCATAGATCCAATCAAAATGCCTTCTGGGCATCCAATTCAAATCAAAGTGGGTGGTAACGGTGTCACAGGCTCGGTGTTTTTAGACAATGCCCAGTACCGCCAATGGCTGCAAAAAGTATTTCAGGCAGAGGTCACTGAAATGGAATCGGCCGCAGTGGCTCAGGTTTGTTTTGTTAACGAAGTCGATTGGATAGTGATCCGCTCCGTCAGTGATTTAGCAGGCGGCCAACAGGGCAAAAATGCCGAAAATGTATTTGACGCCATAGCCTCAGGCACAGGTACCAAATTGCTGTTGGGGTTATTGGATCAAATTGTGTTGGTGAAGCCGTAGGTTGCAATCGCTAGGCATTACTACTTATGGCTTTATATGCTGAGTTTTTAATCCGGATACAATTTATCATTTCCCCCACCAGCCCAATCTGCAGAATATACGCCTTGCTTAACCAGCAAATGGAAGGTTGAGTAAGGCCAATCTGATACTTGCTCTACCCAGCCATGCTTCACCGGATTAAAATGCACATAGTCCATATGAGCGTTGAAATCGGCTTGATCGCGGATAAGGTGTTCCCAGTATCTGCGTTGCCATATACCGCGCTCTCCTCGTTTTTGTCTACTGGAACAACGAGACTCTGTATCAGGCAAAGCTCTGGAAAATATCAACTTAATTAGCCGCCAGCGTAGAGCAAAATTCGCATCACCCTCTGGCAACTCAATAATGCAATGCATATGCTCCGTCAGCAGATGGTTATTGTGTCTTTGCTGCAGGTTTACAGTGAAAAAGTAGGTGCCGCCTTTACACCACAAGCGCCGATAGTCCATAAAGCAAAAGCAAAGTTGGGGAATTAAGTTATAGGTGTAGATTGGAACAATCGGAGATGCAAGATGCATTGCCCGTCGGGCGAATGCATCCTACGTTTTGTAGGTTGCAATCGCCGAAGGCATTGCAACGCTGTGCAATCGCGAGGCATTGCAACGCTGTGTAATCGAAAGCATGACACAACCTTAGATTAATCCATCACCCAAGGCTGGGAATACCAGTAGAAATAGCCTTTTTTCGTCAACGAAGGTGCTGTGCAGTTATAACGTTTATGGCTGGTTTTTAGCTTTTGGCCTGCTTTAGCGCTAAAGGTATCGGGTTTTAGCCAGGTGACTTTAATGGGCTCGCCATTGCTAAAGCAGTTTAGCTGGCTGGTTTTAAAATCTGAGCTATCGATTTGCAAAGTTAAAGTAGGTGGATTCGGGCCTTTGACCGGATCGGCAGCCAGATACTTGGTCACAGGCAAAGCCAGAGTTTTCAGTTTAGGTGTGAAGTGTTTTAACTCCGCATACTGGCTGGATGAAGGGTAACGTGGCAAGCGGGTCATCAGGCTGTTCAGGCCGACAGCACCGGATTGCTGGCCTATGCCAATAAAGCCCAGCTCTTTGACCATCTGTTCCAGCTCGACACTAAATTCGCCATAAGGGTAAGCCAGCCATTTATGCTTGATGCCTAATTGCTGCTCCAGTTGAGTTTGTGCCAGCAAAATATCGGTTTTCACACGTTTGAGCCACTGCGCTTTGCTTTCACCTTTATTGGGCACCGCCAGATGATCGTGGTAGGAGCTGTGGTTAGCAATAATAACGCCGTCTTTTTGCAGCTGTTTGATTTGTTGCCAGCTCATCACAGGGCCTTCTTTACGGTCTATTAAAGCCGGGCTTAAAAACACCGTATAAGGAAAATCAAATTCCTGCAAAATCGGGTGGGCCTGCAGATAGATATTGTCAAAACCATCGTCAAAAGTGATGACCACTGCATTATCGGCTGGTTCTTTGCCTTGTTGCAGCTGTGCTAACAAAGTATCTAAACCTATCACCTGATACTGATGATCTTTTAAATACTGCAAATGAACACGAAATTCTTCCGGCGTGACACTGGTAGATCGAGGCGTTTGAGTGCTGACATGATGGTACTGCAAAATAATAGCGGCATGGCTTTGAAAACTGATTTGAAAACTCAGCAAGGCAAATAAACAGATCAGCAGTTTCATCCCGGAATTCCTTTTAACATCAATATAATAAAGGCCACATCAAGTGGCCTTTGTCGCTTATACAAACAACAGCTTAGTAGTAAGAATGCTCACCACGCTGGTGATCGGTGACATCACGGACTGCAGTTAATTCACCGGCAAAACGTTGCAACAGTTCTTTTTCGATACCTTCTTTTAAGGTTAAATCGACTTGTGAACAACCGTTACAGCCACCGCCAAATTGTAGTACAGCAATACCATCGTCCGTCAGTTCTACCACTGAGACACGGCCTCCATGGTTGGCTAATTGAGGGTTAATTTCCGCATCTATGACGTATTGCACTTTTTCCTTCAACGAAGCGTCGTCGTTCACCTTACGTACTTTGGCGTTTGGCGCTTTTAACGTCAACTGAGAACCCATCTGATCGGTAACAAAATCGATTTCGGCATCGACTAAAAATGGCTTGCTTTCAGCATCCACTATCGCCATAAAGCCTTCAAATGGCAGCTCTAAATCTGTGCTTTCTACCGCGTCGGCAGGGCAGTAGGACACGCCACATTCCGCAGAAGCAGTGCCCGGGTTGACCACGAAGACACGGATATGAGTGCCGGCGGCCTGTTTTTCCAGCAGCTTACGAAAATGGCTCTGCGCCTGTTCTGAAATGGTGATCATCGGTAGTACCTGACTAAATTACTAGGTTAATGGCTATGATACTCTGACTTCTTGTGCCTTGCCAGCCCCGCTTGTCGGGCCGGACTTTTTATTGCTAAGGTAGCGGCCAGAAAGGGAGAATAACAATGTACAAAATAACAACTATCATCAGTGCTTTAGTATTGGGGTTAAGCAGCCAGTTCTCAATGGCAGCGCCACAAAGCCCGGAACAATTTTTTGGTTACCCTGTGGGCGAATGGCATTTACGCCATGATCAAATTCAAATGTATTTCCAACAACTCTCTGCAGGCTCAGATAAAGCTCAGCTGGAGATCATTGGCCACACTCATGAACAGAAACCTTTATTGCAGTTGATCATCTCATCCCCCGAAAACTTAAAAAAACTGGAACAAATCCGCTTACAACATATAGCCCAGCTGTCGACAGGCACTGAACTAGCCGAAGACTTACCGCTGGTGGTTTGGTTGGGTTACGGCGTACATGGTAATGAGTCTAGTGGCCCTAATGCATCGGTGCAGGTCGCTCATCATTTACTGACCAGTACCGACGCCGAAGTGCAAAACTGGCTAAAAAATACCATTATTCTGATCCAGCCGAGTTTAAATCCTGATGGGCTAGAGCGTTTTGCCACCTGGGCCAATATGCACAAAGGCAAATCACCTGTTGCCGACCCACAAAGCCGTGAGCACATTGAACCCTGGCCTAATGGTCGTCCTAACCATTATTGGTTTGACTTAAACCGCGATTGGCTGCCGTTAGAACATCCGGAAAGCCGTGCCCGTATTGCTCAGTTTTATAAATGGCGCCCTGTTGTGGTAGGCGATTTTCATGAAATGGGCCCAAACAGTACCTTCTTTTTTCAGCCTGGTATTCCAACCCGTACTTACCCTTTAACACCAACCGCCAATCAACAACTGACGGCTAAAATTGCCGATTACCATGCTGCAGCTTTAGATAAAAAAAGTCGTTTGTATTACACCGAAGAAAGCTTTGACGATTTTTATGTAGGTAAAGGCTCTACTTACCCTGACGTCAACGCCAGCGTGGGTATTTTATTTGAGCAGGCCAGCAGCCGTGGTCATTTGCAGGACAGCATTAACGGGCCTTTGCCTTTTAGCAAAACTGTGGAAAATCAGTATATTACTTCGCTGTCGACCCTTCGCGGTTCAGTGGCGCAGAAAAATGCGCTGCAAAGTTATCAAAAGGCTTTTGTACTGGAGTCAGAGCGTCTCGCCGCCGATGATGCGACTCAGGGCTATGTGATTGCTGAGGCTGCAGATAAAACCCGCTTAGAGGCACTGCTGGCTTTATTAAAACAACATCAGATCAAAGCTTACCCCATCAATGAAAGGTGGCAGCATAAAGGCCAGACTTACCAAAAAGGTCAGGCTTATTATATTCCACTGCAACAGCCACAGTATCTGTTGTTAAAAGCCGCTTTCAGCACTCAGACCAACTTTCAGGACAATACCTTTTACGACGTATCGGCCTGGACTTTACCTTATGCCTTTAATATTGAATTCAGTGCTGTAGGCCGTAAGCCTTCAGGAGTTGGTGAAGAGCAATGGTCACCGCAGCCTGAATCAGTGTTGATGCCATCGGCCGGTGCTTATGCCTATGCCTTTGACTGGGCCGATCAAAAGGCACCTTTGCTCACTCAGGCGCTGTTAGATCAAGGTGTGGTATTACGCGCTGCCAGCAAGCCTTTTTTTGCTAAAACTGCTGACGGAGAACAAGCTTTTAGTGCTGGAGCTATCATCATTGCCGCTGGTTTGCAGCAGCACAACAACTGGTTTGAACGTTTAGGCAAAGCACAACAAGAGGCCGGTTTAGCCATTACTGCCCTCACTTCGGGTTTAACCGCCAAGGGCCAGGATTTAGGCAGTAATGGTTTTGTACCTGTAACTAAACCAAATGTGCTCTTGGTGGCAGGCCCTGATGTCAATTCCACTGAGGCCGGCGAAGTTTGGTTTAATCTGGAAAAACTGGCGGGCCTATCGCCAAGTTTGATCGAGCCTCAGCGTTTAGGCCGGGTCGATTTGTCCCGCTACACACACATTATTTTACCGGACGGCAGTTACAATAGCTTGCAACAAAAAGAGCAGCAACAGCTGAATGACTGGGCGAAAAAAGGCGGTGTGTTGTGGGGCCATAAAGGTGGTGCAGCATTTCTGGTGCGCTCCGGTTTGCTGAAAACTAAAGCCTGGAACTCAGCAGACATGAGTATGCTGATTGTTGATCAAGGTTTAAGTTATGCCGATAAAGAGAGCCTGGCCGGTCAGCGCCGTATTGCCGGTGCTATTTACCAGACTCAACTGGATTTAAGTCATCCTTTAACTTTTGGTCTGTCGACTAAAAACCTGCCAGTCTTTAAAAATGGCACCTTCTTATTAGCCCCCGGTGAAGAGCCATTTATCAATGTGGCTCTGTATACAGATAAACCTCAACTGGCGGGTTATACCGCACCTGAATACGTCAGCCGTATCGCTGAAGGTGCGGCAGTCGTTGCGCATAATCACGGCGAAGGCCGTGTGATTGGCATGACAGATAATCCGGTGTTCCGCGGCTATTTTGTCGGCTCCAGCCGCTTACTGATCAATGCGCTGTATTTTGGCAAAATGTTCAGCGCCGAATCCTCTGATGGTGAAGGCGAAGAAGCCAACGAAGAAGAAGCGCATTAAAAAGCCCGGGTGATGGCCAGAGTCCAGACGCTGACGGTCTGGACTCCTTTGGCCTTGAGCAAAGAGCTCAGATAATCCAGAGTGGCCCCCGTAGTGATCACGTCGTCCACCAAAGTCACGTGAGCAGGCAGGGGACGTTCTTTCAGCTGAATTTTTCCTTTCAGATTCGCCAGCCGCTCTTTGCGGTTCAGCCCAATTTGATGGGGTATTAAATCCGGGCTTTGAAACAAACTGACACAAGGTTTTTGCCAGGCAGCAGAGAGCTGCAGTGCCAGTAGTTTTGCCTGATTAAATCCTCTTTCCTGCAACCTTTTGTTGGATACTGGCGTATAGCTGATGCAGTCCGGCAATGGCCCGCCTTGTTGCTGATAAAGCACCGCATGCTGGTAAATCAACTGACATAACAACTCACCTGCAGCATGCTGGTGCTGAAATTTCCACTGGCTGATCCAGTGCCGGTAAGGTTGTTTGTACCAACTTAAGCTGTAAAGGCTGTCAAATTTGGTGCGGGTTAACCCTTGCGCTACTTGCGGCAACAGCAACGCATTGTGCTCAACCCAGCTTAAATCCAGGCTGGGTAAATGAGCATGGCAAAAATCACAAAGCTGGGCCTGCGGCTGCTGAACCTGCATCTGACACCAGAGGCAGCAGTTCGGCGCCAGCTTATGCACCAGTTGCTGCAACAAAGTCGCTTGCATCTGCATCCCTGCTTTGATAAAAGGCCAGACATAACAGCAAGTATGGCCGAGCGGATGAGCGAACAAATAAAATTTAGCCAAAACCCACTAGTGTTATTGCATGGCTGGGGTTTAAACCATCAGGTCTGGTCGCAGCTGGTGTTGGCCTTGCCATCCGGGTTAGATATTCATACGCCGGATTTGCCTGGTTTTGGTTTATCCCCTTGTCCAGTTTCTTATGATATCGATAGCGTCTTGGCCCAACTGGCTAAACAAATTCCTGCTCAAAGCACAGTGCTGGGGTGGTCTTTAGGTGGTTTACTGGCCATAGCTTTAGCCAGCCGTTATCCCGATAAAGTGAAAAAACTGGGTTTAATTGCCAGTTCACCCTGTTTTATGGCGAAAGAGAACTGGCCTGGTATGGAAAGCAGGGTAATGCAGCAATTCGCTGGGCAATTGCAGCAGGATTTGGCTTTAACAGTGGAGCGTTTTCTGGCGATTCAGGCGATGGGCAGCAGCACTGCGCGTCAGGATATTAAACTATTAAAACAAGCCGTCTTGAGTTTAGCTTTGCCTTCAGCCACTGCTTTACAAGGTGGACTAGAGTTGTTGGCGACCTTGGATTTACGGCAAGAATTTGCCGCTCTGACGCAGCCGGTTTTTAACATTTTAGGGCGGTTGGACTCTTTAGTTCCTGTCGCTATAGCGCCTTTATTACAAAACTTAAGCCCGGGTCTGCATGTCGAGATACTGCAAAAAGCATCGCATGCACCTTTTATTTCTCATCAGCAGGAGTTTATTTCCCTGTTACTGCCACACTTATCCGCTTAAATCTTAACTAAATTAGAAAAAACTGCATTTTGGTGGCAAATAATTGCCGTCAGGCTTTCGTTTTTCTGGAAAATGGCTAATAATTATCCAGTTAAATTACTCTGTTCAATTAGTCAACGAGGTCATGATGGAAATCAGTTCAGCCTTTACGAGCGGTTTTCAGGGCTTTCAGCGTGCATCTGACGCTGTGACTGAAGCGACCATAAATATAAATCAGCAAACTGCTCAAAGCAGTAATCAGCGTGCACTGGAAACTCCGGTTGAGCCAAGTACTGGTCCATCGATAGAGCAAAGTCTGGTGACGTTAAGTAATGAACAAATTAACGCTGAAGCCAATATGAAGACGGTAAAAACTGCCGACGAAATGTTGGGTTCTATTATTGATTTAAGGGTGTAAATAGCTTTTATGTTATTAACTTCGAATTACCCAAATGTGCCATTGCACACTGGTAATCCGGCCATGGATATGGCCCGGCGTGATAACTTGCGCCGTGAAGTTATTGAACCTGTTGCCGCCATGGAGCGTTCCGCTGCTGAAAAAGGCCTGATGGCCGATGAAAAAAGTCGCAACGGCAACACTTCTACCCCAACTACTTATGAAGATGTAAAAACTAAAGGTCTGGAATACCGCCAGGCTGTCGTTGAAAAAGACCCGCAATCTGGTTCAGAGCAAGAAAAACAAAGCGCTTCTGGCGAGGAAAAAGACGACCCTCAGCAGCAAAAAGAAGAGCAGGCAGAACAACAACGTATTGCAGAATTAAAAGCTCGTGATCAGGAAGTTAAAGTTCACGAGCAGGCGCATGCCGCCATAGGCGGTCAGTATGCTGGTGCTCCGAGTTACGAATACGAAACAGGCCCTGACGGTCAGCAATACGCTGTAGGCGGTGAAGTTCGTATTGATGTGTCTGAAGTGCCGAATGATCCACGCGCTACTATTCAAAAAATGCAGCAAGTCAAAGCAGCGGCTTTGGCACCTGCTGAACCTTCAAATGCAGATCGTTCCGTAGCAGCTCAGGCCAGTCGCACTTTAATGGAAGCTCAGGCTGAATTAGCAGCTGAAATTGGACAAATGGCAACAGCCAGACCAGAGCAGGCATCGCAAAGTTCAGCATCCTCTGAGGCTGAATGGGAACCCTATGAAGCGCTTGTGAATAATGAAGCCAATGATTTTATACCTGCAGATTTTAAATCATTGCAACGTGACCCTTTAATGTCGCTGCGCTCTGATGTGATCTCAGGTTTTTACGCTAAAGCGACTCAGCCTGCAGAGCGGCCTTTATTGCAAATGGCATAATCTAAAACATAAAAAATAAAGGCCGGGAATTCCCGGCCTTTATTTTTTCTAAAACGCGAATTACTTCTTCATTTTGGCAAAGGCCTGAGCGAAGGCGTCACCCATAGCTGCATTAGGCGTTTCAACAGTTTTTGCAGCTTTCGCCGGTCTACTCTGATTTGCGCCAGAACCTGAAGAACGTGGCGCATCTTTTCCTGCACCACCAGGACCTTTCACTGCAGGTTGCTCATCCATGCGCATCGTCAGGGCAATACGTTTACGGTCCAGTTCTACTTCCAGCACTTTCACTTTGACGATATCGCCTGCTTTGACCACCTGATGTGGGTCGGATACAAACTTGTCGGTTAAAGAAGAAATATGCACTAAGCCGTCCTGATGCACACCTATATCAACAAAAGCACCAAAATTGGTGACGTTGGTGACTACGCCTTCCAGTAACATACCTGGCTTTAAGTCGGCCATAGTTTCGACGCCATCTTTAAATACAGCGGTTTTAAACTCAGGGCGAGGATCACGACCCGGTTTATCCAGCTCTTTAATCACGTCTTCTACTGTAGGCAAACCAAAATGTTCATCCACAAAATCAGCAGGATTCAGGCTTTTTAAGAAAGCGCTGTTGCCAAGCAGTTGCTCGATTGGCTGAGCAAATTTAGCCAGAATTTTTTCCACTAAAGGATAAGCTTCAGGGTGAACAGAAGAGGAATCCAATGGATCTGAACCTTTGTTGATCCGCAGGAAACCAGCCGCCTGTTCATAGGCTTTAGGGCCTAAACGCGCTACTTTGAGCAAGTCTTTGCGTTGTTGGAAACGACCATGAGTATCGCGGTAGACCACAATGTTTTGCGCCAGGGTTTTATTTAAACCAGCAACACGGGACAACAAAGGCACAGAGGCCATATTTAAATCGACACCTACGGCGTTTACACAGTCTTCGACTACGGCGTCCAGAGACTTCGCTAACAAGCTTTGGTTAACGTCATGTTGATACTGGCCCACACCTATAGCTTTAGGCTCAACTTTAACCAGTTCAGCCAACGGATCTTGTAAACGACGGCCGATAGAGACAGCGCCCCGTAAGGATACATCCAGATCCGGGAATTCCTGTGAGGCCAGTTCAGAAGCTGAATACACCGAAGCACCTGCTTCTGACACCATGATTTTGCTGATATTTTGCTCTGGCAGCAGCTTAATCACATCGGCCGCTAACTTGTCGGTTTCGCGCGAAGCTGTACCGTTACCAATAGCAATCAGCTCAATTTTATGTTGTTTAGCTAAAGCCGCTAAAGTGCGAACCGATTTGTCCCAGTGATTTTGTGGTGCATGCGGGAATATAGTGGTTTGATCCACCAGCTTGCCGGTTTCATCAATAGCCGTGACTTTTACGCCTGTACGTAAACCAGGGTCCAGTGCCAGGGTGGCACGCATACCAGCAGGAGCTGCCATCAGTAAGTCTTTTAAGTTACGGGCAAACACCTTAATGGCTTCTTCTTCGGCTTGCTCACGTAATTCGCCTAATAAATCGTTTTCTAAATGCAGGTGTAACTTCACTTTCCAGGTCCACTGCACAGCGGTGCGCAGGAAGTCGTCTGCTGCCCGGCCTTGCTGGCGCACATCAAAGTGATTGGCAATCATTTGTTCACACACAGCATGAGCTGAAGTATCGTCGGCGTCTGGTTGCAACTGCAGGTTTAAAATACCTTCGTTACGGCCACGGAACATAGCCAAAGCGCGGTGTGACGGCACAGATTTAAAGGATTCTTTGTGCTCAAAATAATCGCGGAATTTAGCGCCTTCCTGCTCTTTACCAGCAACCATGCTGCTTTTTAACACAGCGTTCTGGCTTAAATGACGACGTAATTTCGCCAGCAAAGCAGCATCTTCAGCAAAACGTTCCATCAAAATGTATTTCACACCATCAAGCACAGCTTTGGCATCAGCAAAACCAGCTTCGACATTGAAGTAGCTCTCCGCTTGTTGCTCCGGTACTAAGGTCGGATCGTTAAATAAAGCGTCTGCTAAAGGCTCTAAACCTGCTTCAATAGCAATCTGGCCTTTGGTGCGGCGTTTGGCTTTGTAAGGTAAATACAAATCTTCTAAACGGGTCTTATTGTCAGCGGCCAATAATTCCTGCTTCAGTTCCGGCGTCAGTTTGCCTTGTTCATCTATGGTTTTGATAATGACCTGGCGTCTATCTTCCAGCTCACGTAAGTAAGTTAAACGTACATCCAGATTACGCAGCTGGGTATCATCCAGGCCACCTGTCACTTCTTTACGATAACGGGCGATAAAAGGCACAGTAGCGCCTTCATCCATCAGCTGAATAGCTGCAGCAACCTGCTCTGGGCGTGCTGAAATTTCCAGAGCAATTTGTTTAATGATCATAGACATAACTTAAAGCTTCCTTAGCATCTGGCGACCTTACATCAAGTAAAAGCCAGACTGGTTCTTATCAACTGCGGCAATTGTCCACTGTTAAGGCTAAAAAATCCAATAGCAAAACGCTGAAGCGTCGCTACTCTGCACTAGATGGCTAGCTCAGCCAGCCCAGTACTTTACGTTTCCAGTCGGCATAAGGGGCAAAGCGAACCGGAGGTTCAGGCCAGAGTGGACGTTTTAGTACAGACTTCAGATGACTGAACTGCTCAAAGCCTGCTTTGCCTGAATACTGTCCCATGCCACTCGGACCTACGCCACCAAAAGGAAGTTCAGACACCGCCATAAACATCAGCACATCGTTAATACACTGACTGCCACTGCTTATTTGTTCTACCCACTGCTGCTGTTGCGAGCTGTTATTACTAAACAAATAGGCCGACAGTGGCTTATCGCGCTTTTGCACAAAACGTACAGCGGCATCAAAACTACTGATAGGAAGCAGAGGTAACACAGGGCCAAAAATTTCTTCTGTCATCAGGCGGCTATCAAGCGGCGGGTCCAACACCAACGTAGGGCTGAAATACAGCTGCTCTGCATCCACAGCGCCACCACAATAAACATCAATGCCATCAAGGTAACTGTGCACACGCTGTAAATGACGCTGGTTGATCATGCGGCCATAATCCGGGCTGAGTTTAGGATCGCTGCCATACATCTGTAGTAACTGCGCCTTAATTTCGTCAGCCAGAGCCTGGGCTATATCTTTATGCGCCAGAATATAATCCGGTGCTATACAGGTTTGTCCGGCGTTCAGCCACTTGCCCCAGGCAATGCGCTGGGCTGTCAGTTTTAAATCGGCACTGCTATCGACATAAACAGGGCTTTTGCCACCTAACTCCAAAGTGACAGGCGTTAAATGTTCAGCGGCGGCGCGCAGCACAATTTTGCCGACCTGACCATTGCCCGTGTACATAATATGATCAAAAGGCAGCTTCAACAGCTCTGTGGTCTCAGCCACGCCTCCTTCTACTACTATCACTGCCTCTTTATCCAGAAACAAGGGGAGCAGACGGGCCATTATTGCTGATGTAGCAGGAGCTAATTCAGAGGGTTTTACCACAGCACAGTTACCAGCCGATAACACCGCAACTAAAGGTGCCAATGCCAGCTGCAGTGGGTAGTTCCAGGCGCTGATAATAAGCACAGAACCATAAGGCTCAGGCTGAATAAAGGCCATAGAAGGAAAGGTCCGAAGCCCGGTGCCAACCCTGCGAGGTCTGGCCCAGCTGTTTAGCTTTTTCAGGCAATGTTTAATGTCGGTATGCAGGTAGTTGATTTCGCTGAGCATAGCTTCAAAGGCTGGTTTTCCTAAGTCCTGTTGTAAGGCTTGTAATAGCTCGCTTTCATGCGTACTCAGTAATAACTGAAGTTGTTTTAGTTGCTGCTTACGCCAGCTCAGATCTTTGGTCACGCCGCTGGCAAAATACTGCTGTTGTTGACTCAATACTTGCTGATACATAACACACCTTAGCTTTTTTGCTGGGGATACCAGATTCTGTTAATCCACCATTCTTTCATGCCGGTGGGAGTGGGCACTTGTACTTCATCATCTACTTGTTTTTTTATTAAAGCACGGGCCATAGGCGCATCTATCGAAATGTAATCATTGCGGCCATAAATTTCATCAGGCCCGACAATCCGAAACGTCAGCTGTTCGCCTTCGTTATTTTCAATTTCTACCCAGGCGCCAAAAAATACCCTGCCATCCTGTTGCGGTGCATAATCTACTACTTTAATTACTTCCAAACGCTTTCTTAAGTATCTGATTCGTCTGTCAATTTCTCGTAAAAGCTGTTTATTGTACTTGTAGTCCGCATTCTCTGATCTATCGCCCAGGCTGGCCGCCCATGCGACTTTAGCCGTGGTATCCGGGCGTTTTTCCCGCCATAAATGGTTTAATTCCTGTTGCAAGGCTTCATAACCTTCACGGGTGACTAACTCTGTTTTACTCATGTTTTCCGATGATTGATTTGAAAAAGAAAGACCCCTGTTCTGGTCTGACTTTATAACCATTTCACAGCGAAGTGGAAAGAGAAGGTCATAAATTTCACCAGATAACTCAGAGGCTTAAAAAATCCTATTTTCTTTTGTGACGAAATAAAAAAATAAAATATTTTTCAAATCAATTGCTTATGTATTATTTGAAAAATAATTCAAAAAAATTACTTGCTGTCATTTAGATGTAATAAAAATATGCTATGCGAATTCCATGAGGCCAACTATAGTGAAATTGTGCTTAACAAAGGAGGCCAACAATGAAAGCAAAATTAACAGGTCTGATAGTCCTTGCTACGGCTCTTGTGATGACAGGGTGCAGCTCAGCGCCAGATTACGCTTATGTGATTGATCAAAAGACCTTAGAGAAACAGGAAAACTCCACGCGACTGAGTGCTCATACCGGTCATGTGGTTTGGATGAATCCGCCGCTGCGTAAAGTAGAGAAGGTGCAACCTGAATAATTCCCGACTGACAAACTTTGTAACAACTGAACCCGGCGCATGCCCTCCATGCTCCGGGTTTTTCGTTTATAGTGCTATTCACTTTGCGGAGGGATTTGTATGCTCGGACAAGAAACAACAAAAATTTTAGTCGTAGACGATGACATGAGATTACGTTCTTTATTAGAACGTTATCTGGTGGAGCAAGGTTATATTGTCCGTACCTCCGCCAACTTTGAGCAAATGCAGCGTTTAATGGAGCGCGAAAACTTCCATCTGGTGGTGCTGGATCTGATGCTGCCAGGCGAAGATGGTTTATCTATTTGCCGCAAGCTGCGTCAACAGGAAAATGAAATTCCTATCATTATGCTGACCGCCAAAGGCGACGAAGTGGACCGTATTATTGGTCTGGAAATGGGCGCTGACGATTACCTGCCTAAACCTTTTAACCCTCGTGAATTATTAGCCCGTATCCGCGCCGTATTGCGCCGTAAATCAAAAGAGCTACCTGGTGCGCCTGCAGTGGAAGAAAGCCAGGTCAAGTTTGGTCCTTTTGTGTTTAATCTGGCGACCCGCGAAATGCGCAAAGGCGATGAGCTGATGCCTTTAACCAGCGGTGAATTTGCGGTACTGAAAGTTCTAGTCACTCATGCCCGTGAGCCTTTGTCGCGTGACAAGCTGATGAATATGGCCCGTGGCCGTGATTATTCAGCCATGGAGCGCAGTATCGACGTACAGGTATCCCGCTTGCGCCGTATGCTGGAAGACGACCCGACTAACCCACGTTATATTCAAACCGTCTGGGGTTTGGGTTATGTCTTTGTGCCTGATGGTGCCGTCAGCTAAATGCGTTTGTTTCCGCGCAGCGCTTTTGGTCAGACGGTCTTTCTGATTGGCATTCTATTGCTGATTAATCAGTTGGTGTCGTATTTATCCGTGGTTTATTACGTGATTAAACCCAGCTATCAGCAAATTAACCATCTGATTGCCAAACAAATTAAAGTGGTTTTTATCGACGTGGAGCACAGTGATGTGCTGTTGTCAGAAGAGCTGACCAAAAGATTCCAGCAAGCTACAGGCATTGAGGTGTATACCGATGCCACCGCGCCTTTAAATGGCTTAAATGATGCCAGCTATTACCCCTATTTTTCCGACGAAATGTCGAAGGAATTGGGGGGGCCTGCCGAAGTCCGTATTGCACAGCAAAACAGCTATGCTTTTTGGGTGAAACCGCCGCAAGCGCCACAGTATTGGGTGAAAGTGCCTTTAACTGGCCTGGATGAAACCGACTTTTCACCGCTGAAGATTTATGTTTTTGTCATAGGTTTTTTAAGTGTGGCGGGCGGCTGGTTATTTGCGCGCCAGCTCAACAGACCTTTGCAAGGCTTGCAACAAGCCGCACTGAAAGTAGGGCGCGGCGAAATGCCAGATCCTTTGCCTGAGCATGGTTCGACTGAAATAGTGGCAGTGACTCAGGCCTTTAACCGTATGGCTAAGGGCATCAGTCAACTGGAAAAAGACCGGGCTTTGTTAATGGCCGGTGTGTCGCACGATTTGCGCACTCCTTTAACCCGCATTCGCCTGGCCAGTGAAATGGTCAGTGAACAGGACAGCTGGATTAAAGATGGTATTGTCAGTGATATCGAAGATATGAATGCCATTATCGATCAGTTTATTGACTACATTCGCCATCACAAAGAAGAAGCGCTGGATGAAGAAGATTTAAACCTGTTGGTGCAGGAACAAATTAGTGCCGACAGACTACAGAAACGTGAAATTAATGCCAGCCTCTGCGAGCCTTTACCACTGGTGCCGCTGCGTCGTATTGCGATCAAACGTGTGCTGAATAATCTGATTGAAAATGCACTGAAATATTCTGATGGTGCTATTGAAGTGACCACAGGCGTGGAGCGCGCCAGCCGTAAGGTCTATGTGCAGGTGCGGGATCATGGCCCTGGTATTCCTGAGCATGAAATGCAGCGTATGTTTGAGCCCTTTGCGCAGGGCGATACAGCCCGTGGCAGCGGTGGATCGGGTTTAGGTTTGGCTATTATTAAAAAGATTGTCGATATGCACCATGGTCAAATCAGTATGCATAACCATGCTTATGGTGGGTTAGTGGTGACTGTGTATTTGCCTTTGACTAAAACTGCATAAATTGGGGTCAGAGTAAAATTAATTGCCTGGCAATTAATTTTACTCTGACCCCAATTTCATTAAGCTACTTTTGGACCTGCG
>Ga0180008_1000791_pt1 | contig 23108 bp, 18 predicted proteins | sample MM_PW_MetaG_FD_121121 | JGI IMG/M metagenome (GOLD analysis project Ga0180008, IMG submission 121121) | Groundwater microbial communities from the Aspo Hard Rock Laboratory (HRL) deep subsurface site, Sweden - MM_PW_MetaG | ecosystem: Environmental > Aquatic > Deep subsurface > Groundwater...
ATGTCATTTCTCTTCATTGTACGTCTTTAGGATTCATGGCTAAGCATCAGCGCATAAGGGCGCTGAATGCAAGTTAAAACATTCAGGTGTATTGTTGCCGTTGTGCAGCGATACGCCTGTTTTAACTTTGAGCAAATCAATTGGCCTTGAATCAGTAACCATGCTGCACAGGGCAGCTGGAGAACCTATGTATACAAAAGTTGAAGTTGAAATCGGTGGCAAGACAATTTCTGTAGAGACCGGAAAAATTGCCAAACAGGCAGACGGTGCAGTTGTCATGCAATATGGCGGAACAGTAGTTCTTGTTACTGCTGTAGCGGGCAAGGAAAACAAGCCGGAATTGGGTTTTTTGCCTCTCACAATAGAATATCAGGAGCGAATGGCCGCAGTTGGACGCATTCCTGGGAACTATTTTCGCCGTGAAATTGGACGGCCGAGTGATCAGGAAGTACTTACCTGTCGTATTATCGATCGTCCGCTGCGTCCCTTGTTTCCGGATGGATACTTTTCCGAGACTCAAGTTATTGCCACCGTTCTCTCTGCCGACCAGCAGAATGATCCCGATATTCTCGCTCTGAACGGAGCCTCGTGTGCTTTGAGCATTTCTGAAATTCCTTTTAACGGCCCCGTAGCCGGTGCCCGGGTTGGGTATGTCGATGGAGAGTATGTCCTCAACCCAACCAAGGCTGAACTGGCAACATCGAGAATGGACATCATTGTCGCCTGTACCCGTAATGCGGTGGTCATGGTGGAAGGTATGGTTGATGCCATGAGTGAAGAAGAGGTACTCGATGCCATCTTTTTTGCCCATGAGCTGGTGCAGCCATTGATTGATATGCAAAACGATATGCAAAAATCAAATGGTATGGAAAAACGGTCCATTGAGATCCCCAAAATCGACGAAGAACTGCGGGCCAAGGTCCAGGAAATCGCTGCCGAGGGTATGCTCGAGGTTATCGGTACTGCCGATAAGATGGCACGTGGACGTTGCTATGATGACTTGAAAAAGTCGGTTGTTGCAGCGCTTGATCCTACAGGTGAGCGCTCCAAGGAAGTTGGCAATCTGCTCTCCGACTACAAGAAAAAGACTATGCGGGCTAAGATCGTTGATGAGCAGATCCGCCTCGATGGTCGTTCTCTTGATCAGGTCCGTCCCATAGCCTGTGAGGTGACCTATCTGCCCCGTACCCATGGCTCTGCTCTTTTCACTCGTGGTGAGACCCAGGCCCTGGTAACAGCTACACTTGGCAGCGAGCGAGATCAGCAGCGGCTTGAGACCCTGCAGGGAGAAGAGTATAACCGTTTCATGCTCCATTATAATTTTCCTCCATACTGTGTTGGTGAGGCGCGTTTTCTGCGCGGTCCTTCACGACGCGATGTGGGACATGGAACTCTGGCCATGCGCGGACTCTCGGCCGTGCTGCCCAGCATTGAAGATTTTCCCTATTCCATTCGAGTGGTTTCTGATATCACCGAGTCAAATGGTTCCTCGTCCATGGCAACGGTCTGTGGCGGAAGTATGGCCATGATGGATGCTGGAGTACCAATCAAGGAACCGGTATCCGGAATTGCCATGGGGTTGATCAAGGATGGTGAGAAAATTGTTATTCTTTCCGATATCCTTGGCGATGAGGATCATCTTGGCGACATGGATTTTAAGGTTGTCGGTACCACGGCGGGAATTACCGCTCTGCAGATGGATATCAAGATCGATGGTGTTGATCGAGAGATCATGAGAAAGGCTTTGGCCCAGGCCAAAAATGGACGGCTCCATATTCTAGGCGAAATGGCCAAGGGGATTACAGTATCACGAGATGATGTTGCCGAGCATGCTCCCAAGTATTTCAGTCACAAGATCAATCAGGATAAAATTCGTGATATCATCGGCCCGGGTGGTAAAATCATCAAAGAATTGGCGGCCACATACGATGCCAGTATTGATGTGGATGATTCCGGTCTGGTGAAGATGTTCACTAAGGATGGAACCAAAGCGGCAGCTCTGCTGAAAAAGGTTCAGGAGATTACCGCTGAAGCTGAAGTTGGCAAGGTGTATAAAGGTATTGTCAAAACCATCAAGGATTTTGGTGCCTTTGTCGAAATCCTGCCTGGAACCGATGGGCTGGTTCATATCTCTGAACTTGACAATAAGCGAGTCGAGAAGGTGACCGATGTGGTCAAAGAAGGAGATGAGATCGATGTCAAGGTACTTGAGGTTGATTCCCGAGGCCGTATTCGATTGAGTCGTAAAGTGTTGTTGTAACAAGTAGTCTGAAAACACTTAGAAAGGCTGTTCCGTATTCGCGGAACAGCCTTTTTTTGTGGGGTTCAGCCAAGGGGAGATAGGTGGAACACATAACAGTAGCGTTCAGTTGGATCAATCCACAGAAAAGCAGTGATCTGCTTTTGCCACAGTACCAAACGGAATTGGCAGCAGGAATGGATGTAGGAACTTCTGTGGAGGGATCGTATACCCTTGAGCCGGGAGCCATCCATCTCTTCCCCACTGGTTTCCGAGTGGCATTACCTCCTGGGTATGAGCTACAGGTGAGGCCGAGGAGTGGGCTTGCTGTAAGACATGGGATCACGGTTATTAACAGTCCGGGTACCATCGATGCCGACTACCGGGGTGAAATTCGCATTGGCTTGATCAATCTTGGAGGCATTCCGTTTACGATTCGGCGTGGTGATCGTATCGCCCAGTTGATTTTGGCACCGGTGCTGCGGGCACGATTAAAGGTGGTGACTGTACTCGATGAAACGGGTCGTGGAACAGGTGGTTTCGGCCACACGGGGACCTGAAATCATGCGTTTTGCACTGCTCGGCTCAGGAAGTAAGGGCAACTCACTCTATGTGGAGGCTGGGAGGACAGCAATTCTGGTTGATGCCGGATTTTCAGGAAAGGAGATAGTCAAGAGACTCTCCCAGATTGGAAGGGACCTGGCTGATCTCGATGGGATCTTTCTCACCCATGAACATCGCGATCATATTCATGGGGTTGGTGTACTTTCAAGACGTTGTCGCCTTCCAGTGCATGCTAATGAAGGGACATTTGCGGGTGGCGAAAAAAAGATGGGAAAGTTGCACCGGCGGGTTGAATTTGAGACTGGCACCCTTCTTCAGATGCAGGATATGGAAGTTCGTTCCTTCAGAATTTCTCATGATACCCTTGATCCGGTGGGCTATCTTATCAGTGATGGCAGGGTCAGTCTGGCGTGTTGCACAGACACGGGAAAAGTTTCTCACCTCATTAGCAGGAGATTGAGCGGTTGCAGCGCCATCATCCTCGAATTTAATCATGATCCCTTGATGTTGAAAACAGGTCCCTACCCCTTGTTTCTTAAGCAACGGGTCCGTTCAAGCCATGGCCACCTGGCCAATGAAGATGCCGCCACCTTTCTCAAGACTCTTGTCCATGACAGGTTGCAGCATATCATTCTTGCCCATCTCAGTGAAACGAACAATACAGCAGATCTTGCCTTGAAAAGTGCTGCCTCTGTGCTGGAAGAAAAATATCTTTCTTCCCTCATCGTTGCCAGACAGGATAAGCCCACTCCTTTATTCGATCTGTCCCCCATTGCGCGATCTTTCTAGTCATTTGTGGTTTGGCGTCACTTGACTCTGTTTTTTTCTGCTAATGGCTTTATTTCTTGTGCCAACCTGTTCCGTTATCGACGAATTGGCCAGTAGGGGTTTTTGCTATGGCCTTTTCTCCAGCCAGCCGTTCAACAGTTTGTAACGGGGTCTTGTTCTTTTGGGCAATTTCCTGGTAATACTGTTTTCGCTGGCTGTTTATGGAGTTGACCAGGTTCTTTACGACCTGATCAGCAGTGTTCACCGGTGCCAGATACCCCATGTTCGTTTCGCCTACCAACCCCTGTGCTTTTGCGTCACCGAGTTCCAGGCCATACACTGGTTGACAGATAAGTATGAGGCTGAAGAGTAATATTGGAACTATATTTTTCATATTTTTCTCCTTATTAAAATAAGCCACTTTCTTTATTGAGGATGGTATCGAGGTCTTTCTCGACCTGGACTTTTATTGCATGTTCAATTTTGACGTTGAGGTTGATAGTAATGGGCTTCTCCGGCGCTGCCACCTGGACAGTGGGTGAACAGCTTACAAGGAGAGCCAGACAGAGAAGAGGGGGAATGCAGGGTTTTAACATGGCATTTTCTCGTTGAGGATTACTGAATTATGAGGCACAGAGGAACGTTCCCCTCACTCGTGATCATGAATATGGTGATCATTTTTTGGACTGGTTCGAATGCAACTGGTTTTCCAGATCATCTGTTAAGTTTTTAGTATAGCGAAGACTTTGGAGAAGGGAAAGAAGATTTTGTGAGGTGTTCAGGTTCAGGTGGATGGGGCGATTGGTATTTACTTTAGGGCTTCGTCCTTCAGTATGGATGGCGATGGTTAGGGTGCCATCAGGTTCGTAGAGAGGAGTGGTCGTGAGTGTATTATAATGGAATTCTTCCAGGGCATGAATGGCGTATTGGGGAAGCTGTTGGAAGGTGCCGTTATCCCCTGCAGCTCTGTGGTAGCTGATGATGCCACCCGGGGCTCTACTCTTCAATTCACCCTTTGCAGTCTGTATCCTTCGGTCCTGGATGTGAACAGAAATATTGCCATCAAGGAGTCCGGTGACTGAGAGGCCGTCGATTTTGTTGAGGTTGATAATTTCTGTTACGTTCACCCCATCCACTTGAAGGATACAGTTTAGCTCTGGGTGAGATGGGTCAAGGTGGATGTTTTTGCTGCTTATTCTCCCTCCCAGTACTTTTGCCTCTATTGAGTCAGCAAGAAGTATAGGAAAGGCTTTGGTGGAGCCAGGACTGATTTGATTACTGAGGGTAATATCTTTTATCTTGAGCATGGTGTCTAATTCACTGATAAAAATATTCCCAGGATTGAGGCTGCGCAATTGAGGAAGAAGCTGTAAGTTTTGCTCCAGTTGAATACCGGTGAAGCCAATGTCTTTATATATCCCAATTCCGTCAGCGAGTTGAACCTTGGAATTGATAATGAGCGGTTGTCCTTTGTCCCATTCCATGGTCACAGTTGAATCCACCAGGCCACTGCTTAAGGAAAATGGTAGAGAAAAACCAGTGACCAGTTGATTGAATGCAGCCTGTCCACCTTGCAGGTCAAAGGGATTTACCGTGGAAAATCGGGCTGTGCCAGCACCGGTTTCTAAATTGTGGGCAGCACTCCCCTCTATACGTCCGGGGATCGTTGCATGGGAAAAGGTGGTACTCAGTTCCAGATTGTGGTGATCAGCGCGAAGGGCGACTTGAATGTCTTGGAGGGGAATGTTTATGTCTTTCCATTGCACTGACATGGCCCTGTTGCGAATCAAGGCCTGCAGCTGTGAAGGGGAAGGCATGTTTTTCGGGTCCTCTATTTCCAGAGTAAGACGTGTTGGCTGGATATGCAGATCCTCGAACTGGAGCGCATTGATGTCGGCCATGACAATACCACTCCCTACCTTCCAGCCAGCAGTCGGATCAGCTGGCACCGTGAAGGCAAGCTTTTGTTCCGGTGAAAGCTGCAGCTGGGGGACGTTGAGTTTGTTGATATGGAGCGCTTTGATTACCGTGGTGAAATCCGGATCCAGGACAAAGGTTGTACCCAGCGGACCAGGGCCGACACTCAGGGCAGGAGTTACCTCAGCATGCTCAATACGAAAAGATTTGGTGTTAAGCTCTTCTATGATGAGTCGTGAAGCATTGTTCAGAGCGAGTGTTAGCTGTTTTTGTTCTCGGGACAGGCTTCCTGAAACTTGGAAATACAGTTTTTCCAGGTTTGCCATCTGGCTTTGTATGTCGCATATATAGAAATGGGAGCCTCGATGAAAAGTGAGTGTCTCAAAATTGTCTGTATGAAGGGCGAACTTTCCCGTCAGAGAATCGATAAGCAATCCAGGCAGGGATAGACTTCGACCGTCTACCAGCAGTTCCATCTCCAGTGGATTTTTCGTGGTCTTACGGGCAGAAAATTGCAGTTCCAGTCTTCCCGAAACATCCGGCAGGGAGACTGGCAGAAGAGGGGAGAGAATGTTGAGTGTATCGACTAAGATGGTGAGTTTGCCAGTGGCTTCACTATGCTTCTGCTGCAGACAAAAGTGAAATAATGGTGTTGCACCCTGGTGTCCTTCGATTTGGAGATGCGTTGCGCCATTACTCAGATGCGTCAGAACGGTCTTGATGTTGATCAGCTTCTCCGGTAAGCCAAGTTTGACAGAGAGACCTGAGTCAAGGATCTCAATCTCAAGTTGTAGTGATTTTCCTGTCAGGGGGACACTACTTGGGCCTGAGAGAATCAGGCTTTTGATAAAAATATTTTTGGGCAGATAGGCAGGAAGCAGGTTGGGAGTGAGCAGGTCTTCAACTGTCTGGTATGAGAATGTATTTCTGGAGGTTTTTCCCTGTTTTTCCAGACCGACCTCTACAAGATCTATGCTCATCCCTGCTACTTTTCCCAGCAGGAGACTACCAAGGGAAAAGTTGAGAACAACATTTTCCAGTTTTATCTCATGTACTGTGCTGTTCTCCTGAAATTTGGTGGCAAGAGAGGCTACGGTCAGTCTGTTCCTGCTCAACTCGCTGACTGTAAGCTGAACCTCTTGGCAGCCAATTGCTTTCAGCTTGTCGCTAAGAAGTTTCTCGGTGACGGTCTGGCGGTTAATGAAAAGGAGAGAAAGGGAGATTGTAAGAAGAAATGCTGTAAGAATCAAAAAAAAACGCATGAAAGACCTCTTAGAGCTCAAGATACCCTTAATTCGTTTATGTGTCGAGACTACTCTCCTGTGGCCAGATTATTGAAAGAGAGTAGCCTGCTCTGGAAATGTCAAGGAAGACGAATCCGTTTGTCCTTCTCCAACTGTGTGTTTTTTTTGTAAAGGAGGATGGTTTTGCCGATGATCTGGACGAGGCTGCTTCCGGTGCCAATTGACAGAGATTCAGCAGTCTCCTGGCAAGAAACCGGACTATTTTTTCCAACCTTGATTTTGATCAGTTCATGGCGGCTCAGTTCAAGAGCAGTTGCCTTGACGATTTTCTCGCCAAGCCCCTCCTTGCCGATAGCAACAACAGGTGTCAGGTCGTGTCCCAATCCCTTGAGAAATTTCTTTTGTTTTGCATTCAATTCGGGAGCTGTTTTTTTTTCTTCTGATGTTGTCATATTTGTGTGAGTGACCTCTGGTCATCCTATTAGATTTTTAATAATTTCATAGCCTCCGACATAGGTTCCTATAGAGGATCCGAGGCCGGTAAAAAGGAAGACAAGGAAGAGACGAAGGAGTTTGTTTTGCCACCATCCTCTTACGGTGCCCATATCATCACCAACGGTTTCAAATTCTTTAACCACGGGTGGGCAATTCATAACCTGAATAAACGCCGCCACATATCCTGCCCCGATGACAGGCGTCAGGCTGGTGATAGGTGCAGCGGCAAAGGCAGCTGCTATTGTCAGGGGATGGGCATAAGCGAGCAGACCTCCCAGAGCAGAGGGAATCCCGTTTGCCAATATCCAGTAGAGGAGATTGGATCCCATAACAGCGGCCCCTTTTTGGATGCCAATGGTGAGAAGAGAACCAATGATCAGGATGGGGATAGACCAGCCTGCAACCTTCCAGGTCGCGGAAATCGGAGGAATGGTTGAAATATTATCAATCTCTGCGCTATGATCTTCAGGGAAAAGTGCTTTGATTCCTTCCACATGGCCTGCTCCAACCACGGCCACCAGTCGCTTCCCGTTCGCTGCTTTTATCTTTTCTGAAAGATACAGATCCCGCTCATCAATGATTACCTTTTTGACATCAGGCAAGGAGTTTCCCATCTCACTCATCAGTTCGGAAAGGACATCTTTTTGTTTCAATTCGGAAAGTTTTTCTTCACTGAGTTCTGTAGAGTCAAAGAGACTGGCGAAGAGGGTGGCGAGCAGATAACCTTTTTTGAGAAAGGAGGTGGATTTCCAGGCCCGGCGCAAGGTAATCCGGACATCACGGTCACAGAGGACAATGGGAATGTTATTACTTTTTGCCATGTTGGCGGCGCACAGTAATTCGGCTCCGGGTTGGACACCCAGCTGGTTGCCCAGCTTCTTTTGATAGGAGGCCATGAGCAGATTAATCATCAGTGTGGCAAGCTGTTTATTTTTGATGAGTTGCTTGAGATCAAGGTCCTGCCATTTTTTTTTCTGGGTCAGAGCTTCAAATCGTTTCTCATCAAGTTCAATACAGACACAGTCTGGGTTTTCCTGTTTGATGACCGTTTCTACGAGATCCACTGACTCTTGCGAGATGTGGGCCGTGCCGATGAGGATAACGGTTTTTTCCTGGTGGGTTATAACATGGACATCTGCAGGGTAGTCAGATGATGGGAAGGAGTTGTTCGTCATGACTCAACTAAAAATTAAAAAAAGATAGAAATAAAGTCTGCAACTCAACCCTGCATTGGCTGGCGTAAGCTGAAAATGACCCTATTCAAAGAAGTCACGATGTCTCTCGCAGTGAGGAACAAGGCGACTGAGTGAACATGGTTCGCCTGGCCAAAGCGATCAAACATTTTTGATCTTGAGTTTGATCCCTGGATGGATACGATTGGACTTGAGATTGTTCCAGGATCTGAGCTGTTCTGGAGAGAGATTGAATTTCTTGGCAATGGCCCACAGTGAATCACCTTCGCGTACCTTATACCAGCTGATCTGAGATGGTGTGAGGGTGGGTTGAGCCTGACTGAATTTTTTCTGCTCGCCAAGGACTAACAGTGATGCATCGGGATCAGGAGTTGAAACAGCAATGGAGTTTGTGGTCTTTTTCTTATGGTGCTGAGTTTGGTCAGAGTCTTCAATGTACAAAGCTAACTGCTGACCTGCTTTGATTTTATCTAAGCTTTTCAGGCCGTTCCAGGAAACTATAAGGTCTGCAGGAACATTGTATTTTTTAGCAATCTTGGAAATAGTCTCTCCAGGTCGAATCTTATGGAGAACGAGATTATTTGCTGCGAGGCTACCTTGTTTTCCTTCTGGTAAGAGTCGATACTGAATGGCGTTATACGGGATGCGAAGATGGTTGCCGGCAATAAGTCTGCTACTCCGCAAGTTGTTGATTTTGAGCAATGCTGTTTTGTTGATATTGTAACGTTTGCAGATGTTATAAAGGGTATCTGATTTGGCAATGATGTGTGTCTTATATTCGGTGCTGACTACACTATGCAGGCGAGGGAGATTGGATTCTGCCAGTTTTTTACTCCCCGAGGGAATCTGGACGTCATAGTAACTCTTGTTCAGAGGAGTCTTGCCGGTTTTCAGTTCCTGGTTAAGGCGTTTTATGTCCTTGTCATTTGCATCACAGAGTAATGCCACGGCTTCCAGGCTCAGCCCTGGACCAACGCGCAGGGTGTCATATTCCAGAGGAGATTCGTAGTTGATATCGGTAAATCCGTATTCTTCTGGGTTTTTGGCGATGAGAATAGCAGCAATTAGTTTGGGAACATAGCGTTTGGTCTCCATCTGCAGATAGCCATGTTCGGCCAGACTCCAGAAATCATTGCTTTTGTATCGTTTCATGCCCCGTCTGATTTTTCCACCCCCTGCATTATAGGCAGCCACTGCCAAATGCCAATCACCGAAATCGGCATAGAGGTCTGAAAGAAAAGCAATAGCGGCCTTTGTCGATTTCTCGGCGTGTCGCCGTTCGTCAACGTAGTCATCAATTTCCAGGTTATATTGTTTTCCTGTGCCCTTGATGAATTGCCAGAGTCCCACTGCCTTGGCACGGGAAAAGGCACGTTGACTAAATCCGCTTTCGATCATAGCAAGGTAGGCCAGATCTTCGGGGAGGCCAGCTTCACGGAGTTCTTTGCGAAACATGGGGATGTATTTACCAGAACGTGAAAGCCAGAGGGCAAACTGTTTTTGTTGTCCGTTCTGAAAAAGATCCAGGTAGGCCTTTACCTGTTTATTGATAACAATGGGGAAGTCGTAGGTGGTTTGCTCTTTTTGGGCAGGGAACGTTGAACCTTTTTCGTGTCGCCATGCACCGGTGTGACGCAGGGCTTCGAGTTCTTCTGTCAGCAATTGTTCAGATTCGGCTTCCACCAAGAGCAGTTCTTGATCTGTGGAAATAGAGCTGACAGGAGAGGCGATTTCGTTTGCCGGAACGGGGTAATCGGCGATGAAGGCCTTGTCTGCGCAAGAGGATAAAAGTACCACTGTTCCCAAGAGACAGAACGTTTTGAGAGAATATAAAAAAAATCGGGGCATAAAATACCGGATTGAGAAAAGCGTGAGCATTTAATAGTATTGAGTTACAGAAAATAACTCAGGCTTCAAATGTCTGTTGAGATATACTGCCGAAAACAGTACACTCTGCAAAAAATTTAATTACTTAAACTCGAAGTGTGTTTAAATTGCAACAAAAATACCACCCCTGTGCCCTGTTGAGGCCTCATTTTAGTCCTATTGAAGGGAATAATAGCCCTCAATAGGGTTTCTTTTGCTCCTATGCCTTATTTCTATGTTTAAAAAGATAGTTTTATTTCTTCTTTTCCTGACCTTTTTGTTCAGTCTTGGATGTTGGGGACTCTTTCATTGGCTGGTTGTTCTCCATCCTGGGAAGGAGATTTCCCGAGAAAATATCCAGAATATTTTAGGAAGAGAGAGTCCTGTATTCTATAGTGATGGCAAAACCCGCCTGGGGGTGTTTTTTGACGAGGCTCACAGGCAATATGTGACCTGGGATCAGATCCCCTCTGATTTTGTCAATGCACTTGTAGCCTCTGAAGATAATCGTTTTTTTGAACATTATGGCTTCGATACGGTCTCTATTGGTCGGGCTGCCATAAAAAACTATGAGGCTGGCAGGGTTGTTCAGGGAGGGAGTACACTCACTCAGCAGACGGCCAAGAATCTGTTTAAACGAACTGGCCGTTCTTATGAAGCGAAGCTGAAGGAACTGCTTTCTGCCATCCGTCTTGAATACCATTATAGCAAAGAACAGATTTTTGAATTTTACGCTAACCAGTTTTATGTCCGGGGTAACGGACACGGACTTGGTATTGCAGCTCGTTATTACTTTGATAAAAAGGTTGAAGATCTATCACTTCTGGAATGTGTCTTTATTGCTGGAAGTGTCAAACGTCCCAATTATTATAATCCGTTCAATCGAAAGAATGAGGCCGACAAGGAGGAAGTCCGACAAAGAATTAAGGTGCGAATGAGCTATGTGTTGGGGCAAATGAAACGACAGGGTATGCTTTCTTCCATACAGTATGAGCAGGCCATTAACAGCGATGTCCTCTTTGCAGAAGGGCAGGTTGGCTATCCCCTTGACTATGTTATGGAGATGGTAAAAGATGCTGTGGTGAGTGAAGATATACAGGCTGCTTTGGAAGAGCACGGAATCGGGAACTTGGCCACAGCTGGATTACGTGTGATCACCAGCGTTGATAAAGGCTTGCAGGAAGAGACGCTGTATGCTCTTCGCCGTGAACTGTCAAGACTCGATGTTCGTCTGCGTGGCTATGAGCATGATGAAATTCAGAAGGAATTGGCAGCTGTTAAATACCTGGGAGACAGGGTGGTTAAAAAGATGGCCTTTCTCTTTGGCAACATCACTAAGATAGAACAGGGTAATGGGAAAAAATTAGAGCATATTAAGATTGCAGTAGATTTCGGCGAGGACTTGGGAAATGGTGTTATAGACGCAGAAGGGCTCAGTCGTCAGGTAAAGGCCTTGGTCAAATGGGAACAGACCAGATGGAGTGAGATGGTGCCATCGGATTTCCCTTTGCTCCTCGAGCAATTACAAGTTGGTGACCGGGTTTGGGTCAGTGTCCGTGCTATAAATGACGATGGAACGGTTTCTCTCGACCTGGAACGATTTCCAAAACTACAGGGTGGTGCAGTAGTCATTCAGAAGGGAATGATCAAGGCCATGGCAGGAGGGGTAGAAAATAGATTTTTTAACAGGGCTATTGCCGCCCGGCGAACCATGGGATCTGCCTTTAAGCCTTTTGTCTTTGCCGCAGCCCTGCAGTTGGGTTGGAATACAACGGATATGCTCAACAACAGCCGCGAGGTCTTTGTCTTTCAGGGGCAGCCCTATTATCCTCGGCCCGATCATAATAGCCCCCACAATCAGGTTTCCATGAGTTGGGCCGGGATCCATTCAGAAAACCTGGCATCTGTATGGCTGGTCGACCATCTCTGTGATCAGCTTTCTTCTGATGACTTTAAGGAAGTAGCAGGACAAATGGGATTGTTGCCCAGGGTCGATAATGGAGAAAAAGAACCCTACAATCTCTATAAAACACGAATCAGAGATACCTACGGCATTGTTCTTAATCGATCTGCTCTCCAGGAGGCTGCCTATACTCTGGCTGTCAAAAATCTTGAGACCGATTTTCTCTTTGAGAATCTGATACAGGAATATACTGTTTTAAAAAACCTGCATTACGGTTTAAACTTTGATCAGTATCAAAAGGAAATAGATCATGCTCTGACAGATAAAAAAATAAAAGAGTATGAAAGAAAAGAACTCGTTCTTCGCAAAAGACTCCTGAAAACGAATTATCTCTCTCTTGTTCTCCGACAGCGGCAATTGATGAACTTTCGTCAATACATGAAGAAGAGGGCCGGAAATTTTGACCCTTTTGCTACCCCACTGCCTCCGGTAATGGGGACACTTTATTTCGATCGGAAACAGGGGCAGTTCAGTTTTGCAGGGATTGGTCTGAATACGGACGGTATGGATCTGGTAGATTTAGATGGGCTGGTATCTCAGTTGTCGTCTCAGAACCTTAAAGAACAGGAAAAATTCTGGGGCAATGTGTTGCTGGATGGGAGAATAAGCTCTACAGCATTGACACTTGTGGAGAATCAGGTGGAGAGAGAGTTCCAGCAGTTGTTAACGCTTCCCCCCTACAGTATTGAGGTCCTCGCCGGTGTCAAAGATTTCAGACTCCTGGTCGGTTTACGTTATTTGGTCGACTTTGGACATAAACTGGGTATTTCCAGTCAGCTTGATCCGGTTCTCTCCTTCCCTTTGGGATCCAATGTGGTGACGCTTCTGGAAGCAGTTCGTATGTATGAAGGATTGATTACAGGAGATGTCTTTCTTGCTGGGGAAGAGGGGACCGCTAATCAGGATCTGATGAGTGTTCTCGATCGGATTGAAACAGATGATGGAGAAGTGGTTTATCAAACGAAACTGCGACGCAAGACGCTGGTGGCCCCAAAAATTCGGATGGCACTGGGGCATGTGCTCGAAAATGTTGTAACGTTTGGTACAGGGAGGTATGCTCAAAGCTATGCACGACTTCCCCAGGAGAAGAGTGAAGGCGAAGAGACCTTGGCTGCGCTGGATCTGGTGATTCCCCTCCTTGGCAAAACCGGCACGGCCAACAACTATACCAACGCTTCATTCTTCGGCTATTTACCCGGCCCGTCAAAGGGCGGTACGGGGATGGTCATAGATGAAGGCTACAGCATTGGAGTGTATGTCGGTTTTGATGATAATAAGGAAATGCGCAGGAAGACGACTAAAATAACTGGTTCGAGCGGGGCCCTTCCAGCCTGGACGGATCTGGTCAATACTATCTTGCGAGAAAAGGGCTATGCGCAACGGCTTGATCCGGTGGACATCTCTTTTTATGGATTGAACCTCATTCATGACGAACTGGGACAGATTAATCTTGCTGTGGATAAAGATTCAGGAGGACGGATCAGCGTACCAGTCGAGGATGTGGATGAAAAAAACAGATTGCGTTCAACGACTCTGACCTTCGGTAAAATCTATGAGAGTGGGAGCTTCGAGCCGGAGCGGCTTTTTGCCCCATTTTGGGGTGGAGGGGATCATCTTTTGGAAAGTGATTTGTAATCTCGACTCCTCTGTGATACAACATACTTATATACTGAATAGAAGGCGGTCTTCTACTCCTTTCCAAGCGTTTTTGGGAAAGAGAACTGGCTGGTACTCAATAAATATTTTGCTTTTTCCCGCCTACCTTGTCTTTACACCACTCTTTCTATATTTCATTCAACCGATCATAAATTATGAATATTCGATACTCCACTGTAGCTGTAGTTCTTTGTAGCACATTCCTTTTATCGGGTTGCCTGTATCAGGAAAAAAGGATTGTTTCCTCAGATGATATGACTTATTCCGCCAGTAAGAGTCTGGAAACAACAGAAAATCAGGCCCCCACGGTGATTGTTCAGCCCCCGCCTCTTCCTGTAACTGAGGAGCAGATAACAAGGGAGGGCGAGAGCCAATTGGAGTTATCTGGAGAAGGGTTGGCACTGCCAAGTATGGAATATGTTAATGATCGAATTTTCGAATATGGCAGGAAATTGGAGCGATGGAAGGAATTGGATAGCCAAGCGGTGGTTTTGGATCTTGACGAGAAGGCCTCGGAAGAAATGGTTCGTTGCTTCAGGGAACTGCAAAAGGTCTTAAATGGGTACAATAAAATCCATGGAGATCTCTTACAGCAGGATTTGCTTCCTTCAGCTGATTTGATCAGTAATCGTGAGATGATGCAGTTGGAACAGCGAGATATTGCCTTTCTTGAGAGCAGCTGTGGACGATTGCTCAAAAGTGGAGAAAATGGTGGAGCAGGTTGGGAAAAACGACAGGAAAAAGCGGATCTGCCGCAGATCGAGACTCTTGTTGAACGTTATGCCAAAAATAATGAGTATGAAGAAATTGTCCAGGTATGGCAGCAGATTCCTGAATATCAGCTGGACAGGATACATCTGAACACAAGAATTTCCTATGGAAACGCCCTGATGGCACTGCACCAGGAAGAAGAGGCTGCCAAAATATATCAGCAGATTGTTGATCTCATGTCCGCCTCTGACGACCAACAGACGGATATTCTCTCGTTGCGCAAGGTCTTGGCTGATTTGTATACTGCTTCCGGTAGTTATGATAAGGCAGAAAAGCAGTATGTTGAGATCTCAAATGACTATAAAAACCTTGAAAAGATTGAAGCATGGGCGATCCTGCAGTTGTCGATTCTTGAAAGAAGTGAAATCGGGAGCCCTGAACTGAAAGAATATTCCGCTTTGCTGCGCAATTATCTCGGTTTCACAGCGGCAAGAGATGGATATAAATTGGTCTGGCAGGCAGACAAGTTTCTTGTTGATTATCCTTATTCTCCAGTTTCTTCGAATATAGACATTATCAAAACCTCTACCCTGGAAGAGGCAGATAGGTGGCTGGAAGCATTTCTTGGTGAGGTGGATACCATGGCTGGGGAGGAACGTTTTCAGGATGCTCTTCTCAAACTGGAAACCCTTCCAAGTGATATTCTGAGTGGTGAAAAGCAGGTTCTTGTTCGCCAGAAGACCGATGATCTGATCCTCGCTGAAGCCGTCAGTCGAGAGACCAAGAAAATTGAACAGATACAGGTATTGCAGAAGCAGTGGAATGATGCTCTCCTCCTCATTGATAAAGAAAATTACGATGAGGCCCTTGAAATTTTGACGGGTATGCTCGATTCAGAATATGCCTTGAAGGCTGAGCAAAAGATTGCAGAGGTGTCATTACTGGCAGCACGAGCAGAACGCAGGAATGCTGCAGACCTGTTTATTCGTTTCACCAAGACGGCAGATATAGAATCCAAGAAAAAACTGTTGATTGATTCGAGAAGGAAGCTGGTAGATATTCTGATCAAGTATCCTAATGTAGAAATAACGGATAAGGTGATGGGGAACATTGAAAGGGTGGAGAAGGAGATGAATATCCTTGATCCTTCACTGATATCCCAGACGGATATTGGCGGTGAAAAGGGGGGAGAAGGAGTCAGGGAACAAAAAGATCCTTTTGATCAAGAGATACGTAATCCTGCAGATACGATGACTTCACCAGAAATGAAAGAACAAAATATTGAGTAGGTGATGAACGGTCCGTTTTGCTGCGATGCTATTATTGTGTTAAAAACAGAGTGGAGAAAGGGTATTGAGGAGAGCACAGGGAGGGGTTTGTACTCTGGTCTAATAGTAAGCTCTAAAAAGAAAAATACAGGAGAGGGTCAGTCCAGAAATGAGATGATTTTTTCAACTTGAGGCCTGCGATTTAGGTAATTGATCCCTCCAACCCTGTAAATGGGGGGATGGAGAGAAACAAGTTAAGAACATCAAATGAAACACTGAGGGGAGGTCTCTATGGGACAATTTAAAAAAGTCACCTTTTGGGCTCTGTGGACGGCTGTCGTTGTCCTGTCTATTGTTCCGGAGGTAGGGTGGACTAATGATCTGTTTGGCGGGATCACCTTTGTTGGAGACAGGAAAGATATCTGTGTGACAATAGAGGGAGAGTGTATATCGAGTATCGATTTTCAATTGGAGACCTGTGACAGCAGTATGAACAGCAAGGAAGAGTATAAAAACAAAATGCCTTTTACCCTCTTGGTACCCAAGGGAGCACACCAGTTGCTCATCAAAAAGAAGGGCAAGATTGTTGTTAATGAGCCGATAAATATTGAGGCGGAAAAGGTCTTGGAATACCAGTTACCAGAATAAAGAAACAAACGGTATGGGGAAAAGAAAGGTGTGCGGTTTTAGGTATGCGGTTTGCGGTAAAAGAGTAAAAGCATAAAAGAATAAAGATCAGGTTGTTGCCCCGCATCTCTAACCCTGCAACCTCAAGGGACAACGTTTATCTTTGCCCTGAGGAGAGAGAAAACCCCAGACGACACAAAAAGCCCCCGGCAGGATTTTCCTGCCGGGGGCTTTTTGTATGGAAAATCCAGATCGGAAATCGAGAGCAAAATCCAACTCCTTCGTCCTTAACTCCCTGATCTTTTCCCGCAAACCGCAAACCTAAAACCGCAAACCGCGCCGTTATAGCGCCCTTAAATAAGGCAAAAAAAGGCCCCATACAGTAAATACTGTACTGGGTTTTTTTATAAAGAAATCGGCGGCGCCCTGCTCTCCCACATGCCTGGTAGGGGCGGAAAAACTGTGTGATTTTAGAGGGTTCGCAGGAGCGGACTTTTGAAGTTGCTGTAATGGTGGTAGTATTGTAGGCTGTTTTTATTGATTTTGGCTGGAATTGGAGAGAGTTCTTGTGGTGAAGGGTTCTTCTGTCGATCTTATCACCATCACCCCTGGCCATGTAAGTCATTCGCTTGGAAAATTTTCGGGTTTGGTGAATTGCTATGGAAGTTTTTTCCACGACTTCATCCCTGTCTTGTTTTTCCTGAATCTGGCCTTTGGGGCAGGTCGCTCCCTCAAATACTGTCGTTGTGATTATCATCTTACTGTCAATTGGTTTTCTTCCTGCCAAGGGGGGGTGTCCAAGGCAGGAAAGTTTTTATTGTTGGTAGGGGTCAGCAGCCGCAGGATTCACTTGAGCAGGAGCCGGTAGAACAGGAGCCACCACTGCCCAGTTTGTTCTCGGAGCTTACCAAAAAACCACCACTGCCACTATCGCCACCGCAGCCGCAACCGGAAGGTTTAATGTAATCGATCTTAATGGCACCGGTGGTAGCGAACATTCCGTTATCAACCAGAAAGGTAACCCCGTCTTCTTCAAACACCTTGTCAGTGTCCTTTTTGTCATCCAGTCCAAGACCCAGGCTTGTCCCGGAACAGCTGCTCTGCATGATCACACGGACGGCTGAGTTGACGTCGTTTTTTTTCAGATATTCTTTGACGTTTTTAACCGCTGATTCCGTTACTTCAAGCATGGTGTTCTCCTTTTTATTGTTGTGATGGGATAACCCACCAATTCATTTCAGAAAGAATTCTCCATTAAATCCTTCCCGTTGTAAAGTTTAGTAAACCAGGCGTTCTGTGGTGCCGTTCATAATGCAGATTCTCCAATCAGCTCAGTCAAAACCTTGTTGCACTTGTCATGTACCAGTCCGGCAATGGCAGTTCGTGAGAAATCGCCGCTGTTCATCATCTCTTTGGATGCATTGATCAGGCCCATTCTGATCTTGCGGTCTCGGGCCGTTTTGGCCGCCAGGGCAAGATTTTGGCGCAGGAGAACAGGATCAACTCTCTCGCTGCTCCCCAGGGGACCTAACTTTGCCGCCTGTTCGGTGAACTGGGTGATTATTTTGACAAAGTTTGGGCCTTCGGCGGCCGAGGCCCAGTCGATCAAGAAACGCTGCTGATTCACCCCTAGCCTGATCAAAGCTTCGTGGACCAGAGCGGCGGTGACCAGGGCATGATAATTACCATCCTGATAGTGGCACTCGCCGGGATGACAGCCGCCGACAAAAACGGCATCAGCTCCGGCGGCCAGACCCTCTAATGGAAAGGAAGGGTCAAGTCTGCCGGAGCACATCATGCGGATAACCCGGAGATTGGGAGGGTACTGGTAGCGGCCGACGCCTGCCGAGTCGGCCGCAGTGTAACAGCACCAGTTGCAGAGGAATCCAAGAATTTTTGGTTGATAATCCGACATAGTATTCTCCAATCCGATAAGTCGTTGTTATTTAGCATGAATGGTTGAGACTGGAGTGGAATCGAATCCACAACTCATCCGTTTTCAGGTGGAAGCATCACGGGTTTGAAGCCCGCGCCGCACAACCAGTACGGGGGTCCAGTCTTTCGTGCGTATTCCGGCTAAACGCTCTCACCAAAGGCATTGATCTGGGCCATGATGCCGTCAAAAGTGAAGCGCCCCATATCAATAGCCATGGTCGGGCACCGGGCGGCGCACACCCCGCATCCTTTGCAGGAAGCGGTCAGGGGTTGCGCTTTACGGGGCTTGACCTCCTTGTCGATCGTGATAGCCTTGTAGGGGCAGAAGGTCTCGCAGGCGCCGCAGCCGATGCACAGTTCGGGATCCACATGGGAAACGATGGGCTCAGGCGAAATCGAGCCCTTGGCAAGGGGTTGGCAGGCCCGACCGGCTGCGGCTTGGGCCTGGGCAATGGTCTCGTCCATGGATTTGGGGGCATGGGCCAGGCCGCAGGCAAAAATCCCGTCCACAGCCATATCCACCGGTCGCAGTTTGACGTGGGCCTCCAGATAAAATTTGTCGGCGGTCACCGGCACCTTGAGCATCCGGGATAAGATCGACGGATCTTCAGGGACAATGCCCACTGAGAGCAACAGAAGGTCGGTTTCCAGTTCCATCTCTTCCCCCAGCAACGGATCGTAGCCGATCACTTTCAGGGGGCTGGACTTACTGTGTCCTCGGAGGACTATGGGCGGATTCTCCGGTGTATAGCGGATGAAGATCACGCCCAGCTCACGGGCCTGGCGGTAATCATCCTCCAAGAAACCGTAAGCCCGCATGTCGCGGTAATAGATGAAGATGGTCAGTTCTGGATTCAATGCCTTGAGGCGCAGGGCGTTCTTCAGGGCCTGGCCACAGCAGACCCGGCTACAGTAGGCCAGATCTGTACCCCGCGAGCCCACACACTGGATCATCACTACCTGTTTCATCTTGGCGGAGAGCGGGCGGCTGGATGCCAACCGATGTTCCAGCTCCAGTTGGGTCAACACCCGCTCGGACTGGCCATGGAGATATTGCTTCGGCTCGTAAGGCCTGCCGCCTGTGGCGATCACCATGACTCCGTGATTAACCACCTCACTACCCGCCTTCTCGGCAATGGTGGTGGTGAAGTTTCCCACATAACCGGAGACACTGGCCACCGTAGCTCTGGTGCGCACGCTTATCTGGGGATGGTTTTTTACCCTGTGGGTCAGTTCCGTCACGGTCAGGCGTGGATCTTTGCCAAAACGGTCGGCGGTGAGTAAAAGGGTCCTTCCACCCAGGGTGTCCCCCTGTTCGACCAGGGTTGTGGGGAATCCCTGTTCGGCAATGGTGAGTGCGGCGGTCATGCCTGCCAGTCCGCCGCCAATCACAAGGGCCGACGGGGTGACAGGCAGTCGCTGTTCCGGCAGGGCAGTGAGATGGGCCGCCTTGGCCACGGCCATGCGCACCAGATCCTTAGCCTTGGCTGTGGCTGCCTCGGGCTCGTACATGTGAACCCAAGAACATTGATCGCGGATATTGGCCATCTCGAACAAGGCGCGGTTTAGGCCCGCATCCCGCAGGGTGGCCTGGAAGAGCGGTTCATGGGTACGCGGGGTACAGGCGGAGACAACGATTCGGTTGAGCCGGTGTTCGCGGATGATGTTGATCAGATGCTGCTGGGTGTCTTGGGAGCAGGAGTAGAGATTATCAGTGGAGTAGACCACACCGGGAAGCTCTCGGGCATAATCACGAACCGCCCGCACATCGACGACGCCGGCGATGTTGATGCCGCAATGGCAGACAAAAACGCCGATGCGGGGTTCCTCGCTGGAGATATCACGCTCCTCCGGAAATACGGCCTTGGTCGTCTCGGTGTCACGAGCTTCGGTCAACTGGCCTGAACAAAGGGCAGCGGCCCCGCTTGCCTGAGTGACTGAGTCTGGGATATCTTTTGGCCCTTGGAAGGCACCGATCACATAGACGCCGGGGCGACTGGTGGCAAGCGGTGAGTAGTTGCCGGTCTGGGCAAAGAGGTAGTTGTTCAGATCGATCCCGGCCGCCTGACCCAGCTGCTTCGCGTCGTCCGGCGACGCCATCCCCTGGGAGAGGACAACCATGTCGAAATTCTCATAATGATGTTTGCCGTCCTCTGTGGCCCAGGTGAGCAGCAGTCCGCTGTCAAAGACATCCTCAACTCGAGGCGGTTTGGCATAGATTACCCGGAAGTTGTTCTCGGCAGTGGCCCGTTCCCTGGCTGCATCAAAGCCTTTTCCGTGGGTGCGGATATCTATGTAAAAAAGGGTGATCTTGGCGCTGGGATCATGCTCGCGGGCAAGGGTTGCCTGCTTGATGGCATACATACAGCAGACGGAGGAACAGTAGTTGTTGCCGCAGGTCTGATCGCGGGAACCGATGCACTGGAGAAAGGCGATCTTTTTTGGGTGTTTTTTGTCAGAGGGACGGAGAATCGCTCCGCCGGTGGGGCCGGAGGCGCACATCAGTCGTTCGTGCTCAAAGGCGCTGAGTACATCCGCGAACTTGCCCCAGCCGTAGCGGCCAAGCACTTCCTTGGTGATCCGGCCTAAGCCCGGTGCCAGGATGACGGAACCGACAGCGAGATCGAGGATCTCTTCTTTCTGGTCGAAACGGATGGCCTTGGCCTGGCAGGCAACGGCACAGAGGCCGCAGGTCTGGTAATTGAGCATGAGACAGGCCTTGGCGTCTATATAATAGCTGGTGGGTACGGCCTGGGCGTAATCGATGTGGGCGGCGTTGGAGATCCCGAGATTTTCGTTATAGTCATCGCCGATCTGCTTGAGGCAGTAGAGGGTACACTGGCCGCAGCCGGTGCACACTTCTTCGTCGATGTAACGGGGCTGTTTTCTGATCCTGGCGGTAAAGCTGCCGGGGGCACCGTTAAGGGAAAGCAGTTCCGACTTGGTCAGGATCTCGATATTTGGATTGCGGCCCGCTTCAACCAGCTTCGGGGCCAGGATGCAGAGCGAGCAGTCATTGGTGGGAAAAGTCTTGTCCAGCCGGGCCATGACCCCACCGATGGCGCCGCTTTTTTCAATAAGATAGACCTTTAAGCCGAGTCCGGTGAGATCGAGAGCGGCCTGGACTCCGGCAACCCCGCCACCCACCACAAGAACCGCACCGACCACCTGTGTGGTAGAGGGAGTGGAAATAGAAGCGTGCATAGCTCCTCCTTTGCTGTACGTTATACCGGAAAAAATCATTCCGGATCTGCCGCGGCTCTCTGCAATCAGCCGCGAACAACGTCAGCGAACAAGGAAGGAAACTACCTGGTTAGCGCCTGGGACCGTTCATGGGGGGCAGGAGAGTCGCAAAATTGTCCATCCCGAACCGGGACGGCCGGCGTGTGCCGGGGTATTGCTCAGACGTGAGGCAATCTGTGTTTCAAAACGACTCTCCATGAAGATGAGGTAAAGATGTTGAAGCGCCTGGATCTTGTGTAACAAGACCATAAGGGGCTGAGATTTGAGTCATATAAACAGATTTTGTGAGGAGTGTCAAATTTTTTGATATGAAGCTTTTTCCACGCCGATGCTTCGATTGGAGTTCAATATTTTTGTGAGTGTTGAAAAAAAATTCTATGATGGTTCGTGTGAATTTGAACAAATCATGGATGGCAGCTACCTCGTAGTTTCCTGAAGAGCTTATAGGATTATTTCCCAAAGCACTTGCTTATGCTGTTGGAACTATTTGAAAATTTATCCGATTTCCGGTACGCTGTCTCTGTCCTTATGGTACTTGTTCTGCTGGTCCGACTGGTAGACGATCGTCAATCTTTTTTATTGAGAAAGTACCTTTTCTATCCTTGTCCATCACTCATATGTAACAATCTGATCTGTCGTAAATTTGTTGAGATGTTGAATGATGAAGACACTGTCGAGCATATCCAGCCCGTGGTCGTTGGCAAGAAAATTGTCTGCGCAGTTGATCTCTGCAAAGCGTCTGGGTATCCTGTCCAAGGTATCGGAAACCTGATTCAATTTGTCTGAAAGCAGCTCCCTGTCATACATAATGTGCATCTTTGTCTATGCGTTTCTTCAAGAGTGGATTCATACGAAGACGATAGCGGACAAGAACTTTTCCATCAGTACAGCAGATGAGTTTATCGCCGCCATCACCCAGCATATCCCGGAGAAGAGTTTTCAACTGGTTCGTTACCATGGCTGGTACTCCAATCGTATGCGGGGTGAGCGGCGTAAACTAGAAGAGGAGGTCGAAGACCGGGAGGGAGGGAAAGAGGGCAAAAAAGAAATCTCAGAACTGACGATGATTGACGTTGCCGCCCATAAACACAGGCGCATTCCTCCTCCATTGTGGAGAGACTGCATCAAAAAAATCTGGGAAGTGGACCCCTTGATCTGCCCCCATTGTTTGGCGGAGATAAAGAGGATCAGCTTTATCGTGGAGCGGAAAGTGATCCGGAAGATACTCTGCTACCTGAAGCTGTGGCCGGGCCGGGATATCCGCGGTTCGCCACAGTGGCAGGGGAAATAAGGGGTCAGCACCTGCCCTCCCAATCCAGGAAAGGCACCATGAGTGGGTTGACGACGGCTGGCCGAGTTATGAGGAGGCCGTTTTTGATGGCGACTGAGTGGAACTTTGAGGCCGATGGGGATTTTTTG
>Ga0180008_1000793_pt1 | contig 23095 bp, 43 predicted proteins | sample MM_PW_MetaG_FD_121121 | JGI IMG/M metagenome (GOLD analysis project Ga0180008, IMG submission 121121) | Groundwater microbial communities from the Aspo Hard Rock Laboratory (HRL) deep subsurface site, Sweden - MM_PW_MetaG | ecosystem: Environmental > Aquatic > Deep subsurface > Groundwater...
GTCAAGAAGAAACCCCCCCACTGGGATACTAAAGGTTCGAGACACAAAGAACAGCGTCACCATCATAGCCGCTAGTGCCGCCTCCTTTGTCCTGTTCTTCACGTAGCCCTCCAGCAGCTTCATAGTTTCTTCACACCTGTCCTCAACACCTCGACTACACCACTCCCGCGAAGCTCACCTGGTCACCCGACACCGTAGCGAAAGAGCTTATCTTCTCTACGACCTTCACAGGATCTCCAAGCTCATGCTCCCAGATCACCAATGTCGAGAAGCCGAACTGGGAGTAAGTCGCCCTCCTTCCCTCCTCCGTATAGTTAGGCCGCAACCGCCTTTTCGTTGGATCATGCCAATAGTCCCCGAATACTTCGATTATCTTCTTCTGACCGTTATAGTTGATGAAGTCTGGGCAGAGCCCCTCAATTATGACTTGACCGTCACCAACATACCTCCACTCATTGGGGAAGCACTCTTGAAGCAGCGAGTCCATTTGCATCTCAAGTTTATTCGGCTTAACCTGAGCACCCTCCAGTGTCCTCCTGACAACCTTCTCGCGATACTCTGGGTCTTGCCATAAACGCTTAGAGGTCTCTCCAATTTTCTTTTTATGCTTCTCAGAAAGCTTCTTACCCGTATGGGTCATTGACATCCTCTCTCTAGCTTTCTTTGAATGATTTTTCCCATACATTGGATGATTTTCCCCTGCCTGTATCCCCTTATGAGCCGCTGAAAGCCTCTGTCTCAACTCCAGCGATAATTTCACGCCCTTTCTAGGCGAAGGCTTACCCTTATGAACTCGAACCATATGCCCCCGATACTCAGGATTCACCCAATTTTCCTTCATAGTCTTTCTATTTGCCTCACCTATCTTCCTACGAGTCTCCTCAGAACGCGTCTTGCCATAGTTGGGGTTTCTTTCACCACTCTTTGCCTCTACCAGCTTCCTTCGATGATCCTCGGAAAGTCTCCTTCCTTTCAAAGCCTCTGATATTTTCCTCCTAGTCTCCTCACTTCGCGGAACACCCTTATTCCATGCGTTATGTCCCTTCACGAAGACCACTAAACGACCCCCGCATAACTTACCTGATCTCCTGAGACAGTAGCGACGACGAAAATTCGATTAAAATTGTCTATGTCCATGTTCACGGCTTCTCCATCTTGAAGGACCAGCCCGAAGCCCGAGTAGGGTCTGTTCGTGGCACCACCCACGTAGATGTCCCCGCTGAGGGTTACCGCTTTGACCACCGCGGTCAGAACGGCTCCGCTGTGCAGAACCACCCCGCCTGAGGCCGCGGAGACTATCCTGAGGCTTCCTGTTTTCACCTCTGTAGGGGTGTATATGCCCTGCCCCGAGATCTGCACGATGTTTCCTGATACGGAGGCAACCAGAGCACCAGACTGCAGCACGGTTACCACGTTTCCAGAGGCGCTCACGACCAGCGTGCCCGATTGGAGAACCCTCACCGCTCCAGACTGGATAACGGTGATCGCACCCGATTGGAGAACGGTGTAAATGTCTCCAGAAGCAGTGGTAACTAAGGTTCCAGACTGTAGAACTGTAACGGCTCCTGATTGGAGAACTGTAATAGCCCCTGACTGAAGGACTGTGAACGTATCACCCGACGCGGTGACTACGAGGGCTCCCGATTGGAGGACGGTTAGGACATCCCCAGATACGGTCGTTATGACGTAGGCTCCGCTCTCTTGGAAGATGTGTTGACCCGAAACCTGAACCACCTGACCAGAGACAAGCACTACGGCCCCAGAGACCTGCAACACAACTCCGCTAACCTGAAGTTCTCCATAGACATGTACTGGCCCCGTGCCGCTCTCCAGCTCAAGGGTTTGACCTGAAACCTGGACTACAGCCCCGCTTTCAAGGAAGACATGGGCACCTGAAACCTGAACTACGGCCCCCGAAGCTAGAGAAACCTCTTGACCTGATATGAGAACAATAGCTCCACTTTCCTGGTAGATGTGTTGGCCTGAGATCTGTACTACGTCCCCGCTGAATGATGTAGGCGCAGCTTCATGACTCAATCATTATCACCCTGAGGTCTTTATCGTTATGGTTCCAGCGGCTGCTCCTTGTCCGACCACGTTTATGATAACCCACTTGTCAGGTAGCGTGTAGAACGTGTTCGCCTGTATGGGAATCTGCACGGGCACCCCCGCGGGAAGCCCCGCAGGCAGCCCTAGCTGAGTCCTGCCCTGCCTTGAGATGAACTCCACGTTTCTTAGCCGTATGAAGCATGCCTGCGTCGCTATGAGCAGGGTGTTCTGGGCGTTATCTGGACGCGAGCTGTAGACGGCTGCAAGGTTAACGGGCGTGAAGGCTAAAGCCGAGGGTAAAGCCATCACCAGAATGTTCCCAGGCAATATCGCAGCCACCACGTTATCCATCTGACCCGCAGCATCCACGATCCTAACCCAGTCACCCACGGCGAACAGGGCAGCGTTCACAACTGGAAACACGTTCGCCCCAATAGCCACGGGGAGAACAAGAAGAGACACCGCGGAAACCCCCGTCTCAGTAGGCCATGAACCCAGCACAGCAGCGTTAGCGTTAGTCCCCACCACGTAGTGAACCTCAGCCCCACCGAACACGTTGAAGGCCATAGCGTTCACCGCGTCGTAGAAGTCGTAGCCCTCAGCCTGCGTTGACTCTATCTCATTTACCATTCACAACCACTCCTACGGGAACCTATCCAGCTTCGCCCCCGTCATCTGCTCCGCATTGAACTTCTTCAAGCTACGGAGGAACATAGCCTTATCCTGAATCCTCGCTCTTGACACGGTTGTACCGAAACAGGTTGTCTGGGCAATCGGGGCTGCTGCGGGCAGACTCACGGTCATGAGAAGATTTTTGTTGTAGGGCAGCGAAGCCGCTGGCTCCATGATAACGCCGTACATAGGCCCCAATATGCTGAAAGGATCGTAGACATCCACGTAGGGCACATGGTTCTTGGGATACGTAGGGCTAATGGCGTTAGCGAATAATGCGTTTGTTCCAGACGTGAAGCTGTCAATCGTTATGTCCACTCTCGCCCAGGGGCTTCTGAATCGTGCTGCGAAGAACAGGAACCAGCCCACTTCGTCTGGGCTACTCTGGAAGACAATGATGGGTGCCGCGCCTCTGACGAGAACTATTTCGTTTCCTGGGAACCCCGCTGGCGTCACTACGTACTCCCACCCAAGAACATTTGTCAGGTTCTGAAGCTCTATTGGTCCTAGAGGGGTGGGCAGTATCAGTTCTTGAGGCGTCGCAAACTCTCTTCTGAGCCTTGCTATGATTTCTTGGAACCTGTTTGTATCGCCCTCGGACATTAAGCCCTCACCTACGTCCTCAGTCTTTGAGCCATCTCAGAGGTATCAAACTCTTCCTTCGTCATAACCCTGCTGAAACCGTACGGAGTAACTACAACGAAGCGCGCAGGCTTCCCGTCTTCTGCTGGCCCTCCTGACTTGGGATACTCCACCAGTGTGTACTCTTCGCCGCTGAACCAGATAGTTACTGTAGGGTCCGTTGTTACAAGAGTCACCGTTATGAGATCCTCCCTGCTGAAGCTGTTCACGTCGAGTTCGTCTGGAGCGGCTAGGTTAGCGTTGTTTATGGTCCAAGTGTGGGCGTACTGTAGTCCTGTTACGTCGGTGTTTCTGTATTGAAGTTGTACGGTTGTGTTTATAGCATCATCCGCATCTATGGCGAACTTATCTATGTGCCTGAACCTGGATTTCAGGGTTCCAGTCATGGCGACTAGCTGTCTTACCTCAGATAGCGCCGTGAAGAAGAAGGGGTATCTGAATTTTCTTACCTCATCTATGATATAGAAGTCGTTCTGGATTCTTACGAAGTCTCCTGGCTTTAGCTCTACATGGGCTTTGCGTTGGACAAAGGGAATGAATACTGACAACTTTCAAACTCCTTTTGTGTTTATCTGAATAAGTAGAGGAGGCTTCTCTATTTAATTCTTATTGGTAGCAACGTGATGTAGAAACGTGTATACAGCATTGTGAGGATGGTGTATACAGACAAAAGAGAGGAATTACATGTATTTAACTAAAGTCTAGCTAAGATTTTAAAAGCCAGTCGTGGAGCCTTGAAGGCCAGTAGCAGAAGGTTTCTAGTAATGTTCTCTCCGAAAGCCAGGCTCTGTACCTGTTTTGGTGTGAAGCTATCAAATATCCTGTTCAAATCCTCATCGCTTAAAGCATCGAAAACGTTCAGCAGTCTCTTACTGTCCTCCATGAGTCTACCCCACCGCTGGTTGAAAATTCTAGGGTATTCTCCAAGACGGGTCTTAGAGGTGTCGCCCTCCTGAACAGCCTCCACGGCTACCCTACCCGCTATCCTACCCGCGGAGATAGCTGTTTCAACGCCCGCCCCAGTCATAGGGATGATATGACCAGCCGCGTCTCCGACTAGCATAACTCCGTCACCGACAATCCTGTCTAAAGGCCCCGTGACAGGGCATACCCCACCCGTCCTGCGAATTATCTCCCCGTCTCTCAGCTCAGGTCTCTGGTCTATAAACTCCCTTAGATAATGAAGTGCTGGCTTCGTTGCTTGATTATTTCTCACGCCTACCCCCACGTTAGCCACGGTTCGGCTCTTAGGAAACATCCAGGCATAGCCGCCTGGGGCATATTTTCTGCCTAGCCAGATTTCAACTGCGTCGGGTTCCTGAATGTCTAGCCCCGCTAACGTGTGCTGAGCACAGACAGCGAAGTCCTTGAAGTAAGGGATACCTAGGGCTGATCGTCTCACCATGCTGGAGTGTCCATCTGCTCCTATAACGACCTTCGCGTTAATGGTAAACGACTCTCCACGGTATTCAGCTTCAACGCCGACGACCTTGCCGTTTCTCTTAACGACTTTCGTGGCTCTTGTGTTCAACATAAGCCTCGTCCCTGAGGTTAATGCTTTGGCGGATAGCAACCCGTCGAATATGTCTCGGTTTATGGTGTAGCCTACCACCCTTTCAGGGGATATGATGAGACGTTTACCGTTCGGGGTGTAGAAGTTTGCCTTTCTTATCGGCTCATTGGTGATAGGATGTCCAGGCTTGAAGCCTACAGACTTCAGGGGTTCAACTGAAATGGCTTCCCCGCAGAAGACGGGGAGCCCTGGTACGGTGTGTTCCTCTATGATTAGCACGTCAGCTCCAAGCTCAGCTGCTGCTGAGGCTGCGGTGCTTCCTGCTGGGCCTGCACCGATTATTACTATGTCGGGGGTGGAAATATACATTCAGACAAGTTGTATACAGATGGTTCTATTAAGTTTTTAGGGGAAAGCCTTTTTTGCGCCAACCATTAATATCCTTGACGTAGGTATTAACATGGTGTTCAACGTCAGTGAAATGGTTTACTTCATAGGTCTAGGAACACTCGGAGGCCTCATATATATACTCGTAAAATCTGATGAGTGGGAGGATCTCTCAACCTTCGACGCTATCAAGCGGTATCTCCTAGGGGCTGTTTCAGGTTACATTTACCAGCTCTTGTATTCGGCGTATGACTTTCCCAACTCCGTGATGTGTATTGCAAGCGGGTATCTAGGCGTAGACTTCATACTTGGGATCATCAATAAGTTCAAGCCTCCCCTGAAAAAAGAAGGGTAGTTACACCGCCTTATAAAAACTCGGTCTGGGCGAGAATATCACGCCGTCTCGTATAGCTGTCCGTATCAGCTTCTTGATTTCCAGTTCATTTATCTTCCATGCGTCTTTTAGATAGTCGAATAGTGTGGTTTCTAGCACAGCGCCGTCTGGGCTTTCCTTCTGAAGGGCGTGCACGATCTCTACGATTGTCCAGAGCCTGTCCTGCATGCTCTTAGGGGTGCCTGATTCGATTAAGTCTACGTCGTATTTTCCTGTCGCGGGGTCTATTCCCACATCCTCCATCGTTCTATTGAACAGCTGTATTGCTTCCTCTGCGTCTTCCTGTGTTACCTCGTCTCGCAGGTGTGCGCGGGCGTGGGCCTTCGTCAATCTGATTATTGACTCTAGCTGTCTGGGGGTTATCATTATCGCGCCTGCGTTGTCTCCTTTTGACTGCTGCCTCAGCTTAACGTAGAAATCGCTGAGGTATCTTGCCACGTCTTTGGTCATCTTGGGTTTGAACTGCTTCGAGTAGGATATGTATTGTTTAAGCTGTTTCTGGGTAAGCAGGTTTGGTGCTTCTGCCATTAGCTCTAGTATGGTTTCGCTTGTGGCCTCATCTGTTCTCTCGTCTGGGGTGTCCTTCATTATGAAGATTAAATCAAATCTGTTGAGAAGCGTTATTGGAAGATTGCCTATGTTCTCCGCCACGGTGACGTAGGGGTTGTATCTTCCCAGCTTTGGGTTTCCTGCTGCCAGTATGCTGCACCTGGCGTTGAGAATGGTGTTTATGCCTCCTTTCGCTATGGGGATTATCTGCTGTTCCATAGCTGGATGTATGGCTACTCTGTCTTCATCCCTCATTTTCTCGATCTCGTCGATGGCGGCTAGGCCTGTGTCGGCTATAACCAGGGTCCCCACTTCGAGAGCGTAGCCTTCTCCTTTGTCTTTGACCACGGTTGCTGTCAGTCCTGCTGCCGTAGATCCCATTCCAGAGGAGTACACCCCTCGACTTGAGAGCTGTGCCGCATAGATCAGTAGCTGGCTTTTTCCTGATCCTGGGTCTCCGATTAGAAGAATGTGGCTGTCTCCCCTCTTTCTTATGTCTGACTTCTGGGTGGGGTCTGATCCGAACTGCTGTAGGGCTATTGCCTTCTTTATGTGGGTGTGCCCGTAGATGCTGGGGGCTATGCTTCTGACTATTCGGTGCATTATGAAGGGGTCTTGGGACAGCTCCTTCATCTCCTCGACTTCCTTCTCCGTCAGCCCAATGAGGTCAACGTACTTATGCATGTCTTCTATGTGGTTCGCTACGAAGAATCTTGTCAGCTCAAGCTTAGAGCTTTTAGGGGTATCCATTTTTATCTTGACGTACCCCGTTATCTGAACTCTGTCCCCTGGCTTGACGGAGCCCACTAACTCGTTGTTAAGGTCCACCTCGAATCTTACAGGTATCTGGCCTGGGGGAAGTTGCTCAGGGCTTTCCTGAAGCCATATCCTCTGATTATCCTTGTACTTGCACTCATCAAGCTTAAGCCGCCAGGACTTGGATCTAAGCTTACAGCCACATGAGGCCTCAGGCGTAGTCAGGAACTGGAACCTCTGTTTCACGACGATGAGTTCCCCGCATCCGCTGCACTCGAATACGGCCTCAGTTATCTTGCTTGTCTCCTGACCCGACTTGACGACGACTCCCTGAACCATGATGAGTCTGCCAAGCTTCTCAGTGTCTATGTCTCTGATCTGTGTGAAAACAGGTAGGTGTTTTATGTGAATCCTTGTTTTATGGGTGGCTATCTCAAAATGTGTTAAGGCGTGCAAGGGGTTTTCCAGTAGAAATAGTGCAAGCTCCTCATCATGGTTGTAGAGGTCGTAGAAGTCTATGACGAGGGGCTTTGGGTTATTATAGCCGAGGTAATTCAGCTTCTGCTCGTAGACTCGAACCCCGTTCTTGTCCTGAAAGTTTCTGATGAAGTCGCTGAAGACCTCCTCAGGCCGCGTCTCAGTCAGGTTGAAGCCCCTCTTACAGTCATCTCGTTGCTCATTATGATTTTGTGGGGGATCCCCCGTTTGCGTGTTTGCTTAATCATGTTTTTGGTTCCCAGACTCTCCTCGATGTGGTCATGAAAAGCGATAACGACATCAGGGTTGCCTTCATCAAGCATGCGCGTATTTCTGAGGGGTCCTGCCTTTCTCCCGTGTTTACCCCACTCGGCTTTGATGGGAACTTCTGAGTGTCCGTGTTTCAGAGCAAGACATCGGGCTATTCTATCAGCGCCCTTGCACGTGCCGTGGATAACCACGGAGTGGTAGGGCAGCGTCAGGATGTAGTTTTCTATGGTTTCCTCGTCTGTCCAGTGGCGATCGCCACAGATCAGAACTCTCAGTTCAGGAACCTCCTTTGAAGTGAAATTTCAGACGACTCTTCTCTCTGATCCTGTTCTGAGTTATGGATTCTCTTCATGTCTCTTTTCTCTCCTCTCTCTCTATCTCTCTCTCTTCTTCTAACTAACTTACTACCCCATTACGACGGGGTATGCATAAGATTAGGTGGTTTCGCCTATCGTTTAGGCTGGGTCTTCATCCTCTTCGGCTTGGCTATTTTCGCTTTGGATTAGTGCTAGGGGTATCATGGGTGTCTCGAAGGCTTCCTGTATGGTGTCTACTATGTCGTTGAACCAGAGTTTGAGGCGTATCTGGATGTTTTTCTTTTCGTGGCTGAAGGCTAGCTGTCTGCTGGCGTATTCGGAGTCTGTCTGTCCTCTGTTGTCTACGTTCTCCAGGCGGTTCATGTTCGTGACTCGGTGTATGGTTGCGAGGCTTCTGTCCAGAACATCGTGTATGTGGGATATGTTCATTTTCTTCCTGAATCGCAGGTAGTTGACTGCTCCGTATTCCTTGCTTGACAGTCTGAAGGATCCCGATAGGTTACTCTTTGTGGGTGCGGAGATCACTTACGTAATCCTCAAAATAGAGGGCTACTCATTAATATTTAAGTTTTTAGGGGTCGGAGGAGAATATGAGGATTACGCCCTCCTTCCCCGTTTGGGGTTGGGAGAAGAATTCTGGTCAGGAACCTCCCTTCCCCTTGGCGCAGGGTGATGAAGCAGACACCTGCATTTTAAAGTTGTATACTGAGACTATATGAATCTTGCTATTCTAGGCGAATGATTTTAACCTAAGAGATTTGTTCTGAATAAAATGGATTGTCGCACATTCACCCATCTCCCTGCGACAATTCAATACTAGCGCGCAAAGCGAAAGTCGTAACTTGTCATCCTCGTATTTCCGCACTTACACTTCCAATCTTGGTAGACATAAGGACTAATTGGAGGACTAAGCAAAGACTCTCGCTCTCGCCACTCATCCCCATCCTTAGACATGAACTTCCCGCATTTATCACAGTTCATTTCTTCATCAACCCCTCTTTTCACGCATATAATCTATACACGCATTAGCACAAAGAAGACCAGTAACCATTGCAAACAGCCACCACGGGGGTTGATATTGAAACACAATGGTACGAACTGTGCTAGCTCCCCATAAAAAGATGCATGTTAGTGTTATAAAACTAGACCAACTTTTCATTCTTTCACCTCCTTACTCTCGTCTTCGTCGTGTCCATGCTTTTCGGGGTTATACTGCTTCCACACCTTCACAGGTCGAACCCCCAGAAGCTGATCCTCTTTGGCTAACGCAAGCTTCACACGATCAGCCTCCACACACGCCACAGCATCCGCCTGGTTCAAGAAGAACTTGTCGTCGTCGAAGAACTGCCCGTAGTTGACGCAGTAAATCATCAAATACTTATCTTTAGTCATCATCATTCAACCTTCTTTGGCGTGAATTCACGAAAAACCCCCAGGTTCCTCATGAACTCTTGGTAATGCTCATTACAGCAGAACAGCCCAAAGCAGGCACTCGCAACCCACGTCCTAGGACTGGTCTCAGTGCTCACATGAATCCCACACTGGGGGCAGTTCCCCTTTATCTCTTTCATCGTCACTTTCTACCTCCCTTCAAATACACTTCTTCATCGTCAACGAGAATCCTGAATGTCCGCCCCACGACCACGATCTCATCATCGCTAGTCGTAATGCTGGAAACCTTGATGTTCTCCCAAAACCCACTTGAGTCATGCTGCTGAATCCGCACAAGACTCATATCTATTCCTCCTCCTTTGACACCTTATAGTCAACCTCAATAGTTCTTTTATCCTCAAGGGCTGACAACTTCGCCAGTTGATCAGCATTCTCAATTAGGGCCTCACCTAGACTGATCTCGCTCCCATCGGGAAGGGCATAGTGAATGTTATACATGAACTCCTTAACCTCGTCGCTGATGCCGAACTCAATGGCCTCCAGCTTGGACTTAAGATGCCACCAGAAGATACGCCATGAAACGTTTTCTAGGTAGGTGATTGTTTTGGGTGCATGTCTGCCCCTTCCATGAGACTTAGGATACATGAGCCTAGGGACGGTCAGTTTAACCAAGAATCTCTGCTCCATATCCTTTCTTTTTACCTTAAGAGGGAAGGCCAGTAGATCCGTACCTTGAAGCTTAGTGAACTGGTAATCCTGTATTCCATGTTGTTCAAGCAGCCCGATTATGTCTCCGTAGGTTTTTCCTTTAGAGATAGTTGTGGTCTTGTAGGGTAAGCGATCATACTGTTTCTTTGTGAGGTTAATTTCCATCATGCCTTAGCCTCCTCCCTGTGAAACTCGACGCTTGAGGCGATACTCATCGTAACAGCGTTGATCGCAGAAACCGAGTCCCTCAGAGATCCAAAGCTTCGGACGGCCTTTACCGCAGTTCACGCACTTCATCAGTCATCAGCCTCCTTGCGGGTATTGTTGGGACGACATACGCATTTCTTGCCTTCGCTCCAACACTTCCAGCAGACAGCCCATGCTCCTCGACCATTAGGACATTTCATCAGTCCTCAGCCTCCTCAACTAACCCCTTCTCCTTAAGTACCTCAAGTATGGCCTCAAGAACCTCGTAGTCGATAGTTTCAATCTTAGCGATTAGACGACCTTTCCTGTCGGCTATCTCCAGTTTGTATTTCATAATTACTCCTTCTTCTTGATTATCCAGATATAGCCTATTGAGCTTGAATCCTCACGGTACACGCCTCCAATCGGCTTCAGAAGCGCAGTGGTCTCCTCAATGATCTCCTTTTCGAGTCCCTTCATAGGCTCAACGGCGAAGTCATCAGCATCCTCAGTGACGGCAAACAAGTTCTGTGCTCCTGGGAACTTGCCGTCTAGAATGTACTCAATCGCCTCTATGCTGTTAACCTCCTTCATGACAGAGGCGAATGGGTTGAAGGGCTTCATCTCTCCTTCCTCTGGTTCTTGAGGCTGCTCCTCCTGGGTTGGTTCCTCTAGTGGTGGGGCTTTGGGGATTCTCCAGTAGTTCTTCTTACCCTCAACCTTAACCCATGAACCACCCGCACGCTTCACCAACTCATTGATCGGCTGCCACTCCGTTTTCAGGTACTCTAGAGGCGTCATAACTAGCACCTCAACCTCGTCAACGATCTCAACTAGCTTTGAGTCAATGTCGTTATCCTCTAGGTAGTCTTCCATGCCTGAGACAGAGGTTATCAGCACAGGAACTTCAGACTGCGCGGAGGAAGCCCCTTTTTGCTTCACATCGCGCTGTACAGAATCAACCGTCTTACGTTCCTCATCCGCGTAAACTAGCCCCATCTCCTCGGCAGAGACCTCTGCGCTCCCAACGTAGTTGCTAACGGCTCTGTTCCAAGCCCTTGTTTTAGCTGTACCCAAGCATCGGTGATACCACTTGGGTGACATGTTGTTTGTCTGATGTAGCTCCTCGACTGTGCAGGCTCCCTCTCCGCTTGCGTGTCTTCCAGTATCAACATTGATTACCGTCACATAGGCCTCAAAGCCATAAATCTTAGTGGCGATCTTCTCAGTCTTCTCTTTTCCGCGGATTCGGTGCGTGAACTCAAATTCTTGAGGCTCCTCATAGTAAATCGTCTTGATGTCAGATTTTCCGTCGCTTAGAAAGAAGCCCTGATGTAGTTTAGCGAAGCCTGATCTCGCGGTGTATTGCCTATTTTCTTCTCTAACGTAGTCTTGACCCTCGATCATCAGGGTTTTCTTGACATCGTTGACGTATGCGGTGAGCGTCTTCAGATCCTCCATATCCATCATGGGGATAGAGAGAACGTGCGATTCCTGCTTTACTATAGCCTTGTCCTTCGTTTTAGTCACCTCCATCAATCCTCAGCTTCCTTTGTTACTTTAATGACCTTACCGACTTTCACGAAGTCCCCATTCTTCAACCCAAGAAGCGATCTAATCGTCTGAGGAATAGTTATCCTACCTCTTGAATCCACTTCAGTTACGAAGCTTAACTCTTTCATATGCCCTCTAAAACCCATATAGAGGGAAAGATACTTATAGTTTTCTATCACCCTAGTATTCAGAGGGAAAAGAAGTGAGTAAAGTTAAAAACTTCACATTTAGTGTGTCAAGAGGAAAATTCTTCCTTGGATCCAACGAGGAAACCACCAGCGTAAGCTTTAACCTCTTAATGGAAGATGAAACCAATTTTTCCGACAGCGTGTTATTCAGCGATGAATCACCAGATTGGCTTAGAGGCCTATTAGAAGACGATCTGCTAGAAGGAATCAAACAAGTGTATAAGCTCTACCATAGTGGTACTAGGTTTGACACACGCGGGAAGAAACGCGAGGCTTTCAAAATTGCTTTCCGTGAAAACCTCAATGAAATCATGGAAATACATCTAAGAAATATGCTAGGAAAAACCACAACTAAAATCAGCCGTAAACAGAGTGAAATTAGAGCATTAGAATTGACTGATGAACAGATAAAGCGTGATCTTGAATGGCTCAAAGACGAATCCTACGAACTCAAAGAGCTGGATCTATTCCCTGAAGTCACAAAGGAAGGCAAACTAGATAAACTGAAGAAGACGCTTGACTACTACAACTCACAGACCGATAAAAACAAGGAGAAAATCAAGGAACTAAAAGAACAGATGGCTGAACTACAATGATTAGCAACGATGATTACTTCCGCTTCGCAAAGGAAAGAGACACCCTGCAGGCAAACGTGAAGGCCCTGCTAGAACGGTTCCCAGACAGCCGCGACTCATATCAGGTGCTGGTAAATTTTTATTGGTATTACATAGACGGACTGCACAGATTCATACCCCGAGAAGTCCTCAAAGACCTCACAAGCCCCGAATCCATAACCCGTGCCTATCGTAAAGTCGTCTTGGACAACCCCAGCCTGCAGCCCCACGCCAAAACTCGGCTACAGAGGGATCAGCAACTCGATAGATACAGACGTTATTACTCGAAGGGAGATAGTAATTACAAGGAGGAATAGGAACGTGAAGGACATTAGATGCATGTTCGGACGCCACAAGTTCACCGAATGGATAGAGGTAGGCAGCCATCTGGAACGGGAGTGTCCACGGTGCGGAGAGGTTGAAGCCAAATACCCTGATCCAATCGTCATGCTGGCAGGCCTTCTAAGTAAGGTGTGGCTTAGACATCAAGAGATAAAGCATACCTGCCCACCGTTATTTCATGAGCCTGCGTGGGCTCTCAAGGAGGGAAAGTAAGTGGATTTTAACGTGCTATGGGACAATGTGAAACACCTAAACAACGTCACAGGATACTCTGGGAAACTCAGAAACAGAGTACGAGAAGGCAAGACAGTCGAGGAAGAGGTTTTCAGGGTTTACGTGAGCAGAAAGCCCGACCTCATGGAGCTTGCGTTGAGCCAGAGAATACCTCCCGAGATAGATGGGATACCCACCGACGTATGGGACATCGGGGCAATGGTCATACCCCCCCTAATGAAATTAAAACCTCTTGCATACACTCAGAGAATACGCCCACTCATAGCGGGAATAAGCTTTGGAAATGAAGCTATCACCACAGGAACTCTGGGGGGGTTCTTCGAGAAAAAAGGAGACATCGGCATCGGATCAAACGCCCACATCATATCGGAGAATCCCCTTGTAAGTGGAAGCATAGAAAAAGACATACTTCAACCTGGAACCCACGACGGGGGAAGCGCACCACAGGACATTGTCACAAAATATAAGTGGCATCAACAACTATACGGCGCAGAAAGCACCTGCTCCCTAGCAAGAAGCCTCGCATGGACAGCAAACTCTCTATCCCTACTCACAATGAGACGCACCAGATTCAAACTAGTCACTGAAGGCCTCAACAAAATTGACTTCGGAGTAACAGAAGAACCCCAAGTACCATATGAACTCAAAATCCACGGAGTAAAAGAGTGGAGTGGCTTCATAGGACTGGGCTTCGCAGGATCAGACATGGCGAGCTTCTTCTGTAAGGCTCAGAACATCGTAGATCAGACAGGCTGGAAACCCGTGGACGCCGACATAGAAACCGTGAAAGAAGGCGACACCCTGCATAAGGTTGGTCGCACAACGGAGTACACAAACGGCAAAGTTCTTGATGACTGTGCTCACGGTACGGTGAATTACGGGGGATACAGTTACATCGAGTTTGATGACTTGATTATGACTGAAGCCATGCTAGAAGGTGGGGACAGTGGAGATTCAGCTTGGGCTAGAATGGTGATCTAATGGTTGAGTTCATATGCGGTAAATGTAACACAATCTTCGATAAGACACAGGATATGAATTGCCCTAAATGTGGGGAGTCAAGAGAGATTACAATGCTTCGCCTGTATAGGCTAAAGCACCCAGAATCAAAGGAGGGCGAAGGTTCCTAGAAACGTCGCGCTCCACAGAATCCCGAAAGCCAGGACCTACGGGCGCTATCAGTCACCTTTGCCACGACGGGTAATGAGTAAGGCAGCCACAGCGAGGCCTCCTAAGAGCATAATATTTGGTATTTCTCCCGTTGTCTTTACGCATATTCCCCTTCTAGAGTCATAAACCCAGCCCACAGCACAGTCTCCAGCCTGATATGGCGTATATTCCTTCGGGCCAAATATTCTACTAATAACGCTTTCAACCTTCAAGATCAGAATTATCGCAACCAGCGCTATGAGCGTGGCCTTTATGAGAGGTATGAACGGAATAAGAGCCGTCCAAGCGAAGAGCATCGCATGGTTCAGCGCAAGCGGAGCGCCTAAATGCGTGGGGGTGAACGCAACGGTATACTCAATAGTCACCTTGCTCACCGCCGTCCCCCAGAACTCCTTCGTCAAAGTAACCTTCTTATCTATAATCGTAGCCGTCCCAGAGACGCCCTGGTCCCGAAGAGACTGATTCAACTTCTCCTCATCCATAGGCTTCTGCGCTAATAGGGATGCAACCACGCCGCTGACGAAGGGAATTGGAAATATCTTGATGGTAATCGTCCACTTGTAGACGCCGCTTTCATACTGGTTGGGAACAGTCCATACAGTATCATCCAAGCTGACTCTCACAGTTATTTACCCCCTGAAACGATTGCAAGCCCCACCAATCCCAACACCGCGTACAAAACCCAGTTAACAGGCGGAGGAGGTGGCGGAGGCACACCGTTTCCATCAGGAGGAGGCTCAACGCTAGGCGTCAACGTAAGATACTCTGTATCCGTCACAACACCCAAGCGCTGTTGATACATGGAGCCCACTCAATTCGTACCCGTTTCGATTCTCAGATTCCAAACCCTGTTAGGCATAACCGCGTTCCAATCATCAAAACCATCATACTTAGCAATCCAAGTATCCCCTACTGCTACAAGAACCCAGTTCTTTTTTACGCCTACAAGAACACCTGTATCGTCATCGTATATTCTACAGAAGTCCCCAGCCAAAGGAGACGCACTGTTAGCCTTCAAATAAACCCATACTTTAGGGTATGTACCTATTAAAACGGGGTCTTCGATGATTTGAACATCTGTTATCTCAACGGCTGGGCCAACCAATACAGGCGTTAAAGTGATATATCGCGTATCAGTTATCGCGCCTAGACTGGTAAGTGCGATGCTTGAAGTCTTTGGTCGTGTCAAAGCGTACAGTAATCCTAGCCCAATTAACGCAGACATTCTGCCACCTAAGAATAGTATTAGATGACCCCGTATAAAATCTTTCAGTTTTGAATAGGATTACACCAACATCGAAACAGCGCCAATGATCAGAAGATACGGAAGAGCAGCCCTAGCCACCTCAGGCTCCGTAATCGGAGCAACCTGAGATACAGCATAAGCCCTAGCCTCCTCATGGGTTCCGAAAGTAGGCTCGAACCCGTCAACCCAGTAGAAACCCTGAACAGGATCAACCCAGACATTGAAGCCAGCGTACACCTCCACCACCCTAGGCTCCATACCCACGGGAACCATAACGGGGTTCACACCCGTAGCCCAAGCCCGATAAGTCCTCGCAAAGCTCTGAATCTCAGCGCGGTGAGCTGGTAGACGTTCCTGAGCCGTGAGGGTTGGACGCCGTACGTGTCCCACGTTGTAGACCAATGCTATCATGATGAGAGAGGATGGGAATAATAAAAGGGTTTAGGGGTTATCCACCAAGCAACGCCTTCAGGATATATCCCCCGATCACGAGTGTCTTCAAATCCAGCCCCACCATCTCCTCCTCCGTCGAAACGAAGGTAGCAGCACGCATATCATGATCCAGAAAATACACGACTTGTGCTGCAAGTGGATCATCCGTCACACGCCCCCACGCAGCCTTCTCCTCAGCCCCTATTCTCCTAAGCGTGTCATGCCAAGCCCTCCAGCCCCGCCCCTTCAAAACCTCGACCATAGGCTCAACGATAAGCCTCCCAAACGGCTGAGCATACGGGTCCGAGTAAGGATCATACGGCTCAGACACAACCCACGTGAACTCCGACGTGAAACCAGCAGCCGCCAGCCCTCCCTTACTCACCACGCTGGGCACAAGCTCTATCCCAGTAAGACAGCTCGCAAATAATACCTGAGAACCAGCCAGCATCCCATCATTGGTACAGGCCACAATCAACGGACTGAGATTCATACCCGTAAACGTGCTCTGATTCCCGTGACCGCCTGCCACGACGAACTCAGGAGCATAGCCTTCGATAACCCCGATCAGATTCGACTCCGTAAGCTCCCCATCCACAAGCTGGCGAACACTGTGACCGAGCCTCCTAGCCTCTTCCACGATCTGATTAACCCAAGCAGAAACATAAACCGTAGGCAGATCAAACCTGCTGGATAAGGCTAGGATACGGCGCAACGTGTATCACGCCACACGATAGCCCTGCGCCGCAGCATACTTCACAGACTCATTAACCCCAATAGAACTACCCCTCTGAACCTCATTGAGAAGCTGAGGATAGCTTAAGGCAATGCTCTGCCCTGTACTGGGGTCAGCTGTAACGTAGACAGGGTTGTTTCGGAGAGCAGGGGCCATTGCGTTTATCTGCTGTCGGACATAGGCTGAGAACAGGGTTCTAGCCTGAGCCACGCTTATAACATTCTGAGCCAACTACATCACTAAGATCCTAGTGAATGAACTAGATATAAAATCGTTTACCCTTCTTCAAGATGCTTCCATTCATCCCAGAATCGGATTAATTCAAGAATGCAGTTGTTATGCGTCGTATGATAACTGTCTCTAGCAGTTAACTCACCTCCAACTCTAATAAGTTCTTTAAGGGTGCGTTTTTCTACTCTTACTATTGAATACTCGGGCATAGATAATCGTTATAACCTATTGATCTACATTGATAAAAAGATACTTATATCTCATTCACCTCTCTTATTTTGGTGGCAAAATGGCTAAAAAGAAATGCTTCTGGATCAAATCCCATTACCGAAAGGTGAAGGGAAAAAGAATCCATGTGAAGAGGCACAGGGTCTGCCGCTAGGAGACATGAAACATGGCTAGAAGAAAGAAAAGTAAGATGCGGAAAACACGTTGCTTGAAATGGTCTAAGGGACGCACCAAGTGTTTGAAGCGGGCGAAGAGGTAGACACCTATGGCTCGAAAGAGATCCAAAACGGCGGCTGGTAAGAGGCTTGGAAGCGCCTCCAAAGCCTGTAAGGGCAAAAAGGGCAGGGCCTTCCACTCGTGTCGTAAGACCTGGCTCAAGAGCCACTAGGAGGAAACAAAATGTCGAGGAAAAGAACCAAGTCTGTGAAGGCTGGCAAGATAGCTGGCAGGGCTTCCCGAGCCTGCAAGGGCAAGAAGGGAAGATCGTTCCAAGCATGCCGAAGAGCGTACTACAGAAAGCACAGGAAGTAGGAGGTCTAACCAATGGTTAGGCTAACGGCCGCGCAACGCGAACGGCTTCCTAAATCCGATTTTGCATGCCCCACCAGAGCACCTGGGGCAGGCAGCTATCCGATAAACGACCCCTCACACGTAGCTTCAGCCAAATCCTATTACAAGCGCAGGTACACCGCGAAGTGCCCAAGCGGAAAGAGGAAAATCTGCGCACGGGCTAGGAAGTTCGGCATGCTGGCGAAGGATTATCCAGGCTCAGCGGACTGGAGGGTGTGGTGTCGGTAATGGGGCTTGTAAGGACGTGTAGTGTCTGGAAGCCTAAGCGTATATGTTATACTCGTAATGGCACGAGGGTCTGCAGAAGAGTATGCAAGACGTACAGAGCCAAGCGGGGAAGGCGGTAGCTTCCTATGACACGTAGAGTTACGAAGAAGGATGTCGGGGGCTGTGCCTCTAGGCTTGCGGATGACTTGGGCAAGAAGTTCGGAGGCTGCTGGGTCCGAAAGAACGGCAAGCTTCAGTCCATAGTAGGATGCTGGGAGGTGGACTACAACCCGACCTACGGGGGGGCGGTCATACAGGAGATGGTGAACGTCAGCGGAGGCGTCCACCAGCCCTTCGGGCCTATGAGGCGTAAGCCAGGAGACTTCTGTGACGCGACCAGGTTCGCTCAGGACGCCATCAGGCTCTACAAGAAGAAGAGGTAGCTTAGATGGCTAAGAGGAAAATTCAGATTAAACGAGTATACAAAGCAGACATGAAAGAGGAAGCAGAGAAAGCGAGAGTCGCTGGATACCAATGCCGCTATTACTCAGGATTCGTCTATGAATGCATAAACAAAAAGGGTGACGCAATAATCATAAGCGGAAGAAAAGGAAGGTGACTGAAAACGGCTAAGAAAACTAAGCATAGGCTGATCTCTCCAAGAGTCACAGGGATGCAGTGTGAATGCACTTGGAACGGCTCAAAACAGGGAGATTCTAGGCGATATGACTTCTGCAAGTGCAAGGTCTCTGGGACTAAGGGTAAACGCGCTCGTGTCATAGACTTGCCAGGAGAATACCCTATTGGGGTAATTTTCATTAAATGAGGTAGAACAAAATGGCTAATAGAAAACCTGACATTTCAGACTGCTATTGCGAGAGAACTAAGAAGACGAAAAAGGCGGTATCTGGGTTTAACTGTCAATGCTACATTAAGGGTAAGCCAGTTCATCTCAAAAGAATCGATCTATATGCGAGGTAAATGAAAATGGCTAAGAAAGGACGCTATTACCTAGATACTTCGGGGAGCAGATGTAGGGATAGCAAGACGGGCAGATACTCGGATTGCTCGAAATGCCCGCGCTGCCCCCTTACAAAGAGGAGGTAGAGAGGATGCGTTTTCTTGGGAACGTGAAGACCAAGAAACAGGCAATAGATCAGGGCAGGAAAGTCGCCAAAGAAGAGAAACGCACCTTCGTCTACGAGAAGGCACTGTGCAAGGAGCGTCCCTCGGGGCGTAAACATGTCTGCTACAGGGGCTGGCTGGATAGGGATGATAAGTCGGCTAGAGTCCTCAGCATGCAGGAATGGAAGAAGGAAAGGTAAATAGTTTTTAACTACCTTACCCCCATTCAACATAGGATGTCAAAGATCACCGCGTTTTACGCACCGTGGTGCGGTTCATGCAGCACAGTCATACCTAAGGTCGAAGCCTACGCCAGAAGAAACGGCATAAACTTCGAGAAGATAGACGTGGACAAGTGCACCACGGATCAGTGTAACAGTGTTGACTACGTGCCTCACATACTTTTGGATGGGCGGCCTATCAACGACGCACAGATGGAGAAGATAATCAATGGCTCGTAAATCTGATAGTCTGAAGGGATGCACGAAGCGGGGAAACTACTGGCATTGCCCCGTCACGCCTAAGCCCCGTGTGGATAAACGAAGCATACGTACCGTCAAGCGGGGTAAGAATCTGATACGTGTGGGCTGTCCTCAAGGAGAATGGAGTCCCAGCGCGCCTAAGGGTAAGCAGTGTAAGGTGGGCATGGTTTCGACTTCGATTTTGAAGCCCATTTAACCCCCCTTATAGATAATTTTATATATATCCTCTGTATACAGTTACACAGAGGGAAAAGAAATGGAGACAGAAAAAAGCTACTCTCTTGCCGAAATCGGAAAGATGATCGGCGATAGAGAGATACCCTGTGGTTTCTGCGATGAGACCATCAGGGCAGGGGATGTGGACTGCTGGGGTCCGCACGACGGCGGAATTCCAGTCAAAGGCTACGCTGAAAAGCAGTGGGTGTTCTTCCACTGCAACGGATGTGGCTACGATTGGAGTCTGCAGAAGCTCGTACACAGGCATACGTTAGTGGAGGCTTCTCAATGAGTGAATCTGAGTCCCTATCTGAGGCTCAGAGGCTCCACGTCGTCGATGAGGCGATGAAAGCCCTGAGGCTGTCACGCAGATACGGAGGCCAGTTCTCTCAGGATGAGTTCGACTACGCCAGGATTCTCCTAGAGGAGCTGGAAAAGGAGGCGAACTGATGAGACCACCATACTGCGACGATCGTTGCATTGTGAAGAATAAGGACAACTGCAAGAGATCTTGGCGATATTGCAGACGATTCAGAGGGCTTCCCGAGGCTGATTGCTGATGAGTGAAATAGGCTTCTGGAACACCGACACCGAGTGGCTCAACTACGGACTCACAGAGAACTACATCAAACTCAACGGCGAAGACACAGGCTACAAGGCAATCCTCAGAGACGAAGAAATGGTCGCAATAGTACGCAAAGGCTACAGGCTTTGGCCCAACGAAGAGGCGCTGAAGCTCGCAGACAAAGCAGCCAAGCTAGTAGGCTTAGAGCAGTTCCAAGTATCCATGCCAGGCGCACGCGGCGAAGACCACATACTATACGACGAAAGACGCCACAAGATGAAGGCAATCTACGTCCTCACAAACGAGGTAGACATAAAAGGCGACGGCGTGAACGTCGGAGTCTCCGTGCATAACTCGATAGACGGCACCTCAAGCTTCGGCTGCGGATTATTCACGTTCAGAAGCATATGCAGCAACGGCGTCATCTTCGGACGCAAGGACATAACAGCCGTCAGACACCGCCACACGAAGGGCCTCGAAACCGTCTTAGAGCAGATGCAGAACACCATGACCTACATGATGGAGCAGGCCCTAGACATAGTGGAAAGCTACCGACAGATGGCTAGAAGAAAAGTAACCGCCAGCCTGATCGAGAAAATCAGGAAAAGCAGGTTCATACCGAAGAAGGTGCTCCCCGAATACCTCCAACTAGACGAGGCACAGGAAACCCTAGTGGAACTCACCGAGTGGGAGATGTATAACGACATAACCGAGCTGATTTGGCACAACGATAGAACTGGGATGGTAACGAAGGACCTGCAGTTCAACGCCCTGCACAAGATCATGCCCCTAATCGCGAGGCGGTTCTAATGCAAACCCAGATACCTAAGAGGCCCACCTTCCTCATATCCTGCAGCACATGCGCACACATCCATGTCTGCACTATCTACAGAGCAATAGCACCCCTCCTGGAGAAGTGGACCGAGGAGACACGGCCCTTCGAGGCAGACCAGATCGCCTCAATCTGCGGAGAATACCTCTCCCTAGACGTGGTTGAAACACTCAAGGCAGGAAACTAAAATGGAGTCATACCTAGACTTCAGACAGAAGCTTGTAGACCTCAAGGACAAACGCGTACGTCTATGCATACGCATCGACGAAACTGAACGCATATACGAATACTACGGCTGGATCAGAAAAGTAAACGACCACACACTCACGTTCGAGGCGGACACCACCACAGGCAACATAGCAATAAAAGTCTCTCACTTCAACCTTAACGCTGTGATCATCTATGCCGCAGACGAGATCGACCCAGACGCAGACCTGTCGGATAAGCCTGAGCAGCAGGACTACGTAGGAGATAGAACCGAGTACATACCCTACGACAACGAGGGCAAACCCATACGGGAGCCCGAGGAAGGCTACGTGATTCTGCATAAGGACCATATCTACGCTAAGGGCACCGTGTACACCCTACTCAGAGAAAAGGAGGCTGAAGAATGACTGACGGAGAAGTCATGTCATTCTTCGGAGGAATCATAATAGGCGTCGCCCTCTCAGTTTTCACGGTGTTAATAGCAGAATATTTGACTTACCGAGATTTACAGAGACGACTGAAACAAGAACAGGAGTACCAAAAATGACTCTTAAACCTCTCCGCGTAAACATACAGATACGCGAATACCTGGGCAACGGAAAATACGGGCCCAGCCACAGCATAACCCTATACAACCTCACCGCAAACGAAGTACACAGAAAAATAGAAGCCCTATTCACAGAGGAATCAACATGAACGAACTTGAAAAATGGTTCAGCATCCTCATGATAATCCTCTTAACCGCAGGCGGCATATACCACATAGAATGCCTGATCAAAGGAACAAACCTCTTCACAATCGACTGACAGGAGACACAGCAGTGAAAAGCGAAGCAGAGATTCGAGTCCACGTTGAAGAACACGGGGGATACACAGAAAAAATCATACTAGACATGCTAAAACTCGTAAAAACAGCCAGCAAAGCATTAACCCAACGCCAAAGAAACACTCTACGAGATGCTGGAATACTACAGAAAAAAGGAAACCAACTTGAGCTCAGCCCACGTGCACATGCCATGCTGGAGAGAAACGGAAAATGAGTGTTTGCAAACACTTCCCTGGTGTATGCGATTTATGCGGAAAAGACATCTACTACGACGTAGCCAGAAACAAGCTAGATGGAGTTCCATTCAAACTCGTATCTGAAAACAGTAAGGGAGATCAAAAAACCAGAGACTATTTCTTATGCATGCGTTGCAACCAAATAAACAACCAGTTGAACGCGCGTTATAGACTCGTGATGGAGGCAGAAGAATGAGCCTCCCATTAAATCAGGTTGTAGTCGGCGACTGCATCGAGGTCATGGCCGAATGGCCTGAGAACTCAGTGGACTGCATCGTAACGGATCCTCCCTACGGAATCAACTTCATGGGCAAAGAATGGGACCAAGCTCTGCCTCCTAAGGAGGCTTTCGTACAGATGATCCGAGTCCTCAAACCAGGAGCCCTAGCCTTCGTAATGAGCAGCCCACGCCAGGACGTGCTCTGGCGTATGCTTGCCCTCCTTGAGAATGTAGGGTTTGAACTCACTCAATCTTATATCGACTGGATTTACAAGACAGGATTCCCAAAAGCATATGATGTCAGTAAGGGCATCGATAAAAAA
>Ga0180008_1000794_pt1 | contig 23076 bp, 22 predicted proteins | sample MM_PW_MetaG_FD_121121 | JGI IMG/M metagenome (GOLD analysis project Ga0180008, IMG submission 121121) | Groundwater microbial communities from the Aspo Hard Rock Laboratory (HRL) deep subsurface site, Sweden - MM_PW_MetaG | ecosystem: Environmental > Aquatic > Deep subsurface > Groundwater...
AAGAGAAACAATGAGATTGAAAAAATAAAATTCAAGATAATAAAAATATTGAAAAAAAATGGAGTGAAAAGAGCAGGGATATTTGGAAGCTATGCTACTGGAGAACAGAAAAAGAAAAGTGATGTTGATATCTTAGTTGAACCACCAAAACATATGGGTCTTGAATTTTTTGGTCTTCAGCTGGAACTTCAGGATAAATTAAAAAAGAAAGTTGATCTGGTAACTTATAAATCTATACACCCCTTGTTAAAAGAGAGAATATTAAATGAAGAGGTAAGAATATTATGAGCGATAAAAGTCTATTTATATTTATAGAGTATATACTTGAAAGTATTAAAGACATAAATACTTTTATTTTAAAAACTTCTAAAGAAGAATTTGGAGAAAACAAGGAAAAGTTAAATGCAGTTATTAGAAGCCTGGAAATTATAGGAGGGGCTGTTAAAAATCTTCCAGTCTCTTTTAGAGAAAAATATCCAGAAGTTCCTTGGAAAGAAATAGCTGGATTAAGGGATATTATAATCCACCAATATTTTGATGTTGATTTAGATGTTATTTGGGATACAATTAAAAAAGATATTCCTATATTAGAGAAGCAGATTATAAAAATCAAAAGAGATCTGGAAAAATGAAAATAATATTTTGCTTGTTTTATGCTAATATTATAAACAGTTAATTTTATTAATTAATATATTTTGCTATTTTCATGATACAAAAGAAAATCAAGTGGTATAATAACAAGAAGTTTTTAGTTTCTTTAATTGGAGTTTTTATTATTGGAATAATGGTGCTTTCAACTCTAAATATCTTTGAGACAAAAGATAAATCAAATACCTTAAAATATAAAAATTATATTTTCTCAAAACAATCAGATCAATGGTTAACTATTATAAATGGCCAGCAGGTTTCATTTTCTTATAATCCCTTAGATTTGCAAAATTTAACACTTCCTTATTTTAGCTTTGCAATTCCAAAAATATATGTTGCTTATGATAATATTGATATTGAAAATGAAAGATTTGTCATTCAGAGAGCTTATTCAATGTTTCAGTATTTAAATATAAAACCAGTTATTTCTTGTTATTCAGAGCAAGAATGTCCTGATATCCCTCTTATTAACTGCTTAAATGATGATAGTTTATATTTAAAATATTCAAATGATACAAAAGTTTATATAGAAGATAAATGCCTTGTTATCGAAGGTAATCAAGAATATCAATTAATGTATCTTGATAAAATCTTTTACAATCTTTTAGGAATTTAAAATGAAAAAAAATACAATAATTGCAATAATTGTGTTTGTAGCTCTAATTTCAATATTTGTAGGAACAATTATTTATTATGGGAATATCATAAAAGAGGGTTATCATTATACTTATAAGGGAGCAGATGGAAGTGATTATGCAATTGAAGTTATAAGATTAGAAGGTGTAAAAGGTTTATTTCAAAGAGTAACTTTTGCTCTTTCAAGAGATGATGGTAAATTATACAAATACTCAACATTATTTAGAAATAGTCCAATGGATCTTGAAAAGATTCCAATGGAACCATCAAGAGATAGTATATTATATAATGGGAATGATGCTAAAACTCAGATTTATATAACTCAAGATACAAGCTTGCCTGGAAATTCATCAAGGACATCAACTGTTGCTGCACTTGATATAATGAAATTAACTTATGGATTATCAAATGTTTATATTTATGGTGTTCCAACTGAACTTGCTTATATGAATATAACCCCAGAACAAGAACAAATGGAAATTAAAGACATAGATTGCAGTGATGCAAGTGATGAAATAGGAGTTATTCTTATTAAATTAGGCAGTGAGAATAAAATATATAAGGAAAATGATAATTGCGTTGTTTTAGAAGCAAAATCTTATGATGATATTACAAAAGTTACAGATAAATTTAACATGCATTTGATTGGAATTTTCTAAAAATTTAATTTAATGATATTTCATTATAGATGTGATTTAGTTTAATTTGATTGGATAATTTATTTAAAATTAGTGGTTATTTAGGCTGATAAATGATTAAATAGTTTTCTTTACCATATTATATCTATTTATAAAGACTTATTAAATGGTAAAGAAAGGTTTATAAAGTCTAAAATACAAGAAAAAGCATGGAAAAGGAAAAATTAAGGCAGGTATTATATGATCAGCAAGAGATATTTAGAGATATTAATGATCTTATTGAAAGAGAGTTTTCTCTAAATGAGTACCTTAAAGGAAATGAAATTGTGATTATAACTGGAATTAGAAGATGCGGTAAAAGCTCTCTTTTAAGAATTATTTCAAAAAAGATTGAAGAAAAATTTGTTTATATAAATTTTGACGATATAAGGCTTACTGATTTCCAAATTGAAAATTTTGAGGATATTGAAGAAATAGCTTCAGAAATGCATGGAATAAAATCAAATGTAATTTATTTTTTAGATGAAATACAAAATGTTCTTTCATGGGAGAGATGGGTTAATAATTTATATTCAAAAAAAATTAAAGTTTTTGTTACAGGTTCAAATTCAAGTCTTTTAAGTTCAGAAATTTCGACATTTTTAACAGGAAGAAATAAGATAATTAAATTGTATCCCTTTTCATTTAAAGAATTTTTATTGTTTAAAAATATTAGAGTAGATTACAAAACAAGCGATGAAAAAAGAGAAATATATCAGGCGTTTAATGAATATTTTGAGAAAGGCGGATTCCCATTGATAATAAAAAATGATGATATTAATTTATCTAAACAGTACTTTGAAGATATTTTAAATAAAGATATAATAAAAAGGTATAACATTAAAAAAATAAAAGAGCTCAGTGATTTAATTTTGTATCTATTTTCTAATGTTAGCAGGACTTATTCTTATTCTACTTTAAAACAAGTTTCTAGCATAAAAAGCCTAAGCATGATTAATAATTATATTGAATATCTTAAAAATGTTTTTATTGCTTCTACAATAAATAAGTTTGATTATTCAATAAAAAAACAAAAAGTTTCTTCATCTAAATTTTATGTTTTAGATAATAGCTTTCTAAAGACTATTGCATTTAATTTCTCAGAAAATATAGGAAAAAGATTAGAAAATCTTGTTTTTATAGAGTTAATAAGAAGAAGATTTGAAGTTTATTATCATGCCAAAAAGAAAGAATGTGATTTTGTTATAAAAGAAGGATTAAAAATAACAAAAGCAATACAAGTTTGCTTAACTATCGACAGTCCAACTACAAGGCAGAGAGAAGTTGATGGATTGCTTGAAGCATTAAAGGAATATAAACTTAAAGAAGGTTTAATCTTAAGTTTAGACAAGGAAGATGAGATTGTCTTTAGAGATAAAAAAATAATTATTAAACCTGTTTGGAAATGGCTTCTTGAAGAAAAATAAAAATTTTACGAAAGGAAACATTTGTAAATAGTTCATTTATTTATATATATGGTTCAAAAAAGGGACATAAGAAATTAATTTCGAGTTCTTTAGCTTAATTTTATTGCATTTACTGGGCAAGTATCAGCTGCTTCTTTGACACAAGGACTTGAAGATTCTTTTTTCTTTGCAACTGCCTTATATTCTCTATTAATTTCCTTCATTTCAAACACTTCATCACAAACAGAAGCACAAGCTCCGCATCCGATGCATGCTTTATGATCTATTTTTATTTTATAATTTGTCATAGTTTAATAAAAAAGAATTTATTTATAAATGTTATGGAGTTATTCAGTCATTCCAACCCAGAGTTTTGCAAAGTCTACATTATGTTCATATATATGTAAACCATCACTATGAGCATATAAATTTCCTGTTTTGATTAATGGAGCAGACTCTTTTTTCTTTTCATTTATACTATCAACAGTATATTCCATTAATCTAGTTAATCCACCTAGATTTCCAGGCATTCCTGCAACTAAATCCCAAGATCTAAAGAAACAAGTTAAATTTAGTTTATTATCTTTAATTTTTAATGATACTTGTCTTAAACATTCTGTACTACCTTTTTCTGCATCACTTTTACTTTTCCAATCATATCTTTTTAAACCCTCAGCACAACCCACAGTTATTGAACAATGATTATTTCCATAACCTGCATTTATAAAATAATTAATACACCATTCTAATTGATTAAATCTTGTCCCTCTAGGAATTTCATTATGATCTAATTTTGTTCCTTCTGGCATACCAACTATCCAAGATGAATATTTATAATGTTCATTTGGTTTTAATGATCCATCCATAAGATAATCGCAGAAATATTCTTCTATTTTTTCATCATTTGTTATTACAGGTATTCCTTCTCTTGGAATTGGTGCAAGTGGTCTTGCTGTTGGACTTGTAACAATAAGACTTGCACTATCAAATTCAATTCTATGTTCTCCTGCAAAACTTCCAGAATCAATTTTATATAATCTTCCATATTTTAGTGCATAATCTATAGCTTTAAAATATAAATCATCTAGTGTTGTTGCTTCAATACTTATATGCGGTTTTGGAACAAATATAACTTTATTTCCTTCACTACTATAATTTTCTTCTAATTTTTTTCTAAAATTTAAGATATTATCTGTTGACATTTCTCTTTTTTATTTTGATAATTTAAAAACATTTATGAATTTTTATTGCTATATTCTAAAATCTCCTTTTAAATAAACCTATACTATTATACATATTACTTAATAACAAACTATATTAAAATGAAAATTTTATTTAATTATGGGAATTAATTTACGTGAGCGGATTTTATTAAGATGTTATTCCTGTCTTGAATTTAATTTATGTCCTAGTGTAGAAGAACAAAAAGCAATTCCTAATTGTGATACTTATGGTCTATTATTTAAAGAACCAGCATCTGAAGAAGAAGCATATCTTCTTGATATAGAAAAAAGATGTGAAAAAGAGGGCACTTATAAATCTAAGTTAGATAATCAAATCTGAGTTTCTTCTCCATCTGTTTTTACTCTTCCACCTTGCCACTGACCACGATAAAGTTTTGTTTCCCCTTTTACTAGATGAAACATTGCATGAGCAACTCTTGCACCCATTTCTAATGTAAAAGGATATTCAGAAGTATTTTCAATTCCAAATGTTAATTCACCATTATATCCTGGTGCACATGCACCTGTTATAAGTTTAACTCCTGATCTGAATAAATTTGTTCTTGTTCTAAATAAGATTAAAATATTCTTTGGTGTATTAACTTTTTCTAATGTTTTCATAACATAATATGTTCTTGGTTTTAATTCAATAATTGTAATTTTACCTCCTTCATATTTTGCTATTAAATTTAAATCAGATGTTTCTCTTTTTTCAATACCTAAATATCCTCCACTTTTTAATTCATAAAGTTCTCCTATTCTTAAATCAAAGCCGGCACCCTCAGGATTTTTTAATTCTCTCTCGGAGAGATCTTCAACTAATTTTTTCTCTTTTACAAGCTTATGAAGCTCGTCTATGCCTAGAATCATTTTTAATAGAAATGTAAAAATCTATTTATAAGAATTGTGGTAACCTCTTATATATTTTAATTTACAACAAACTATATTAAAAAGGAATTGTGGTTGAAATTATGAGTGAAAGAATTAGACCTTCTTGGGATGAGTATTTTATGTATTTAGCAGCGTGGGCAGCAACTAGATCTAGTTGTCGTCATCTGCAAACTGGTGCTGTTATTGTAAAAGATAAGAGGGTTGTTGCTACTGGTTATAATGGAGCACCACGTACTGTAGAAAATTGTCTTGTACAAGGTTGTAGAAAAGATCAGTTTGGTGTCGATTTTGAAAAAAAAGGCACTGGAAATTGCAGAGGAACGCATGCAGAAAGAAATGCTATGCAACAACTTTCAATGTATGAATTAGAAGGAAGCAGTATGTACACAATTTATTATCCTTGTTCTGATTGCGCGAAAGATATTATTGGAGCACAACTTTCAAAGATTTTTTATCTTTTTGATTATAAAGGAGAAGGTACATTAGTGGATGAATTAATTAAAGAAGCTCCAATTTCACTAAAACAACTTGTTTTAGATTATGGAAAGTGTAATGAAATGATTAAATTTATATTAGATCAACAAAAAAGAAAATAATTAATTACAGCCACAATTAATTCTGCTTACTTCCTGCTCTCCAACTTCCCTTGCTTTTATTACTACCTTTTTATTTTTAAAGTATTTTGCAATCTCTTTCAAATCATTATATGAAGGGCTTTTTATTTTTTCAAAACTCTTGTCAAGTGTCCCGTTTTCAGGAGTAAACTGCTCTAAAATAAAAATTTTTGCATCTTTTACATCATTTCCATGCTGCTCTAAATCTTTAGGAGAATCATTTAGTCCAGGAACAATTGGTGTCCTTAATTCGTATTCAATACTGGAATTTTTGAGAATATCTATTACATCTCTTATTTTATTAACAAAATCCTTGTTTTTTACTTTAATTACATCAAGATATTTTTCATTTAAGGGTGCCTTTACATCAAGAGCAATATAATCAACAAATTTTTTATCAATCAATTCTTTGATTAGCAATGGATTGCTTCCATTAGTGTCAATTTTGACTAAAAATTTATTCTCTTTTAGCTGCCTGCATAATTCAATCAGTGATTCTGGCTGTAATGTCGGCTCTCCGCCTGTTATAACAACTGCATCTATAAAATCTTTTTTCTTTATATTTTCTACAATCTCTTTTATACTGATTTCTTTTCCTTTTCCATTAATTAAATCAGGATTGTAACAGAATGGACATCTGAAATTGCATCCCTGCATAAACACAACAGCAGCAGTTTTTTTAGGATAGTCTACAGTAGATAGGTCTAATATACCTCCAATTTTTATATTTTTCATTTTTAAGTTTTAAGTTTGTATGGTTGAACTAGAAAATCTATATCTGTCTTTTAGTTCTTGTTTTTTAGATGGATTCCATCCTTCAACTTTTTGATAATAACCTGTAATTCTTGAATATCTGCTTAGATCATCCTTGCCACAATTAGTGCACTGGTTTATCAATCCATAACTAAATTGATTGCAGTCGTTGCATGTGCTGTAATCTCGAGTGTAAGCAAAAAATCCTATATTTGTTTTTGTACAGATTTTTTTTGTTATATCAAGCAGTGCTTCTGGAGATGGAGAATTCTCTCCGAGCCAGACATGCATTATATGCCCTCCATTTGTAAGCGGATGATATTTTTCTTCAATCTTTACCTTGTCAGAGAAGTTAACTTGCGCATCCATTTTGACCATATGACTGTTAGTATAATAAGGATTTTCTTTAGTTCCTGAATAGATTGCTTTATCTCCATATTTTATTATGTCTATTTTTGCTAGCCTTGCTGCACATGTTTCAGCTGGAGATGCTATAACTGAAAATCTTAATCCTGTTTTTTTTGTCATTTCATCTGCATATTCTCTTATTTTTGTTATTATTTTTATTCCAAATTTCTGTGCTGTTTCATTTTCATGCAAATGATAATTACAATGTATCTTTGTTGCTTCTGTTAATCCTGCATAACCAAATGTCTTGGTTGTATTCATTAAATTATAATACTCTTCACCATCAAATTTCTGTGATAAGAATGGCAGCAATTTTTGCTTGTGTAAAATGTCATCTGATATCTTATGTTTTATAATTAAAATCTCCGCCATCTTTTCTAGTCTATCTTGTAATATTTCAAAGAATCTGTCATCATTACCTTTTGATTCATAAGCAATTCTTGGTAGATTTAATGTGATATAAAGATCATTTCCTGTTCTTATAGTTCCCCATGGACCAGCAAATTTACTATCCAATCTTGTGCGGCAGCCCATATAATTAAAATTTTCTGTTTGCCATTCTGGGATACCATTTGCTATATATGGAGTCCCATATTTTGCAATGAATTGATGCACTAAATCAAGCTCTTCTTTATATTTCTGGAATGTATTTTCCCTTACTTTAAATGCATCATTTGGAAACATATGCTGTTTTCCAACATGATCACCTTTTATTTTTACTTTAACATACTCTCTTAAGAATGAATTTGCCTCTTCTTCATAATCCCCATAAACACCTTTTATCTCTCCTCCAGGACCAATAGCTGGAACATCTCTTAACCATTTTGGAATACCAAATTCAAAATTAATATTTGAAAAAACAACCTGGCCTCCACGAGCAACATAACTTTGGTTTAATTCATAAATAAATTCTTGAGCTGCCTGTTTTACTTCTTTAACATCTAGATTTTTTAAGAATGGGGCAAGCCAGACGTTAAATGATTCTATTGATTGACCACCAGCCATTTGAGTCTGTGCAGCCAACATTATTTTTGCACAATGCTGTATTGCAACCCCAATATGTTTTGGTGGACCAGCAACACTAGTGTGCCTTCCTGTACCATCTGCTTTCAACCCATGTTTAAAAAATAAAGGGGGAAAATGCTGTATACAATTAGGTCTTGTTGCAATGTTTGATAAGATATGTATATGATAATCCCCAGATAAGTGAGGATCTGCTAAATGCCCTGGTATTAATCTTAATAGTGAATATTGCTCTAATGCTTCTCCTGAAATTATCCAATTTATTGTTTCTGGTGTGTGTTGGAGATTTGCATTCTCTCTTTTTATATCTGTGCTAATACCTTTATTTATCATCTGTTCAACATCATATAGTGGTATACCTAATCTTGAATATCTCTTTCTTGCTTCTTCTAACCCATGCTCAAGTAATTTAACACAAACAATTTCACGAATCATTGGAGAAGATATATAAGTTAAATTAAGTCGTTTTATAAATTTTTCAACATCCTCTGCTATTTGCATTGCTATTTGTTCATTAATACCTGTCTCTTTTACAATAGATCTTATAATTTTAGTATTATCAAAACATAGGAATTTCTCGTCAGATGTTCTGACATAAGTTTCATTTGTCCTGAAATGAATAGCAGCTGCCGGATCAAATTTATGAAGTGTAGATAATATGATAGGTCTTATATCTGACATTTTCATTTGAGGTGATATAATCTGGTCTATTTTATTAGCAATAATATTAGCTGTTTGTTCATCTGTCCCAGCCAAAAGACAATCTGTAACAACCTTATTTCTATCATATTTTTCCAGCTGCGAAATCCAGAAATTCAGATCTGGTAATTTATCTTCTTTATTTTCCATTAGCATTGCTTTTTTCATCTTATCACCTTTAATATTTTTAATTCCTTGCTGAAGTCAATTGGATCATCAAAAGATAAGTATACAGAAGCAAATCTTATATAAGCAACTTTATCTATCTTTTTTAATCCTTTCATTATTAAGCTACCTATAAATTTTGATGAAATTTCTATGCTTTCCTGCTTTAATATTTCTGACTCAATATTATTAATCAAATTTTCAATAATTTCTATACTGATTGGTCTTTTTTCACAGGCTTTTAGTATGCCTATCTTAATTTTATCCCTGTTATATGGCTGCCTACTACCATCCTTTTTTATAACAAAGAGTTCAAGCATTTCTATTTTTTCATAGGTTGTAAAACGTTTTTTGCAATTCAGACACTCGCGTCTTCTACGATTTGAAGATAAATCTTCAGTCTGCCTTTTATCTATAACCTTTGTTTCAGAAAATAAACAGTATGGACACCTCATTATATATCTCCTATTAAAATACAATATCTTGTATCTGTTCTTTTTTAGAACACAATTTGTTGTGTTCACTAATATATAAATATTTATGAAATTTTATACTATATAATATAATAATACTATTAAAATATAGATATTAATTGTAATAAATATATAAATAAACCATCTTATTTTAAAATAATATGTCCATTTACAATTTAAAAAAGAGCATTGAAAGATTAAACGAAACTTTATCCAAGATAGATCAATCTACTTTCAGCACTGAAAAAAAAGACTTAAAGAAAAGCTTTTTCAGTTTTAAAGATAGAAAGCAATTTTATACTCAAGAGTCAATAGAATCAAATATTAAACTAATAAAAGAGTCTATAAATGAATTAAATGATATTCTAAAATCAAAACCTGTTGAGAAAATAAAAGCCATTGAAATAATAAATACACTTGATTCATTATATTCAAAAAAAGATTTTATTAGACTAAAGGACTCATTAAATACTTTATATGAAATAACATCTTTAGTTAATATTCCACAAAAAGAATTATTATTTAACAAGCCAAAGAAAATACCTGAAGAAATAAGATCAGAAATACTGGCAGATATAAATGAAATAGAAAAATGCTTCAAGTTTGGTTGTTACAGGAGCGCTGTAATAATATGCGGAAGACTTTTAGAAACCGCACTTCATAGAAAGTACTATGAATTAACAAATAATGATTTATTAGAAAAAGCACCAGGTATTGGACTTGGAAAAATAATAGCAAAATTAGATGAATTAAACATTAAATTTGATCCTGGATTGACACAGCAGATACACTTAATTAATCAGATGAGAATATTTTCTGTGCATAATAAAAAAGAGGCTTTTAATCCAAGTGAAATACAAACACATGCCATCATCCTTTATACTCTTGATATAATAGAAAAATTATTCAAGCAATAAGCTTATAAATATTAATTGATAATTAAATAAAAAGATGGTGATAGATCTTCTGAAAAAGAACAGTAAATATATATGGCTTTTAGTAGTTATACTTCTGACTTATCTTTCATTTTTAATAATAAAACCATTCATAAGTGCAATAATTACAAGCTTTATCTTAGCATATATATTTCATCCATTGCATAAGAAACTTTCAAGTTATACAAAGAATGAAACACTTACAGCTTTTATAATAACGATTGTTATACTATTAATAATATTACTTCCTTTAATATTAATAGCTAAAATAATAACAACACAAGCATACAGTTTTTATGAAAATGGGTCAATAACAGATGTAAGCAATTATATACGATCCTTGACAGGCATTAATAATATAGGCAATATCATAAGTTATGTAATCTCTTATATAGGAAAAATATTTTCTGATTTTATAATCTCACTGCCAAAAATATTACTTAATTTTTTAGTAATCTTATTATTATTGTTTTATTTGTTAAAGGAATGGGACTCGGTTTTTACAAGAATAAGATCATTGATATTTTTAAAACAAAAAGATAAGATAATAAAACATATCAAAAATGTCACTAATTCAATAATTTATGGATATTTTGTTACGGCTGTTTTAGAAGGTATTATTGCAACAATTTTATTGTTAATCTTTCAAGTGCCGCATGCATTCTTTTTTGGATTACTAACTATAATTTTGGTTGTACTTCCTGTTGTTGGAGCAAGCTTAATATGGATTCCTGTTTCTATATGGTTAGTATATAAAGGAAGTTTAGTATTAGGAATAGTTTTTGCTTTACTTTCCTTGATATTATTATCTGGAATTGAAAATGTTTTAAGGCCAAAAGTAATTGGAGACAAGGCAAAGCTTCATCCAATAATAATGTTGTTAGGAATAATTGGAGGGATGATAGTATTTGGTTTTATAGGTATTGTAATCGGACCATTGATACTTTCTATAGTTTATTATATTATAATTAAGGATTATTTAATGGGAAAAAATGCAGCTTAAAGTAAGAGAAGTAAATATAAGTTCAGGTGGACCATTAATAGCAATTATTAGTTTAAATGATGCTAATATATTAGATCTTAAGGCATTAGATAGGATAAAGATAAAAAAAGATAGAAAAGAAATAGTAGTTGCTGTTGATATTTCAAAAGGCAATAGAGTAAAAAAAGGGCAGATTGGATTGTTTGAAGAAGTAAGTAAATTATTAAAATTAAAAAATAATTCTGTTGTTATTGTTTCTGTTGAACCAAAGCCAAAATCATTGCAATATATAAAGAAAAAATTAGATGGGGGAAGATTAAACAAGACAGAAGTAAATGAGATTGTTAAAGATATTGTTGAAAATAGATTGACTGATATTGAAATAACTTATTTTATATCTGGGTGTTATGTAAATGGAATGTCTTTATATGAAAGTGCATATTTAACAGAGGCAATTGTTGATAATGGAAAAAAACTGAATTTGAATAAATATCCTATATTAGACAAGCATTCAATAAGCGGGGTTCCTGGAAACAGGACAACTATGATTATTATTCCTATAGTAACTGCAATGGGTTATATTATGCCAAAGACAAGCACAAGAAGCATAACTTCAGTTTCTGGAACTGCTGATACATTTGAAACATTAGCACCTGTTGAACACTCTGTTATTGATATTAGAAAGATAATAAATAAGGTTGGCGGGTGCATGGTTTGGGGTGGTGCAATGGAGCTTGCAAGTGCTGATGATAAATTAATAAAAGTAGAAAAAACTATTTCTTTGGATCCAGAAGGTATTATGTTAGCAAGTATTTTGGCTAAGAAATCTTCTGTCGGTGCAACACATGTTATTTTAGATATCCCTTGGGGAAGAGGAAGCAAGGTTGAAACAATAAAAATAGCAAAGAGATTAAGAAATAAGTTTGAGGTTCTTGGAAAATTATTAGGAATGGAAATTAAGACAATATTCTCTGATGGAAGACAGCCTGTTGGAAATGGAATTGGTCCTGCACTTGAAGCAAGAGATGTTTTATTAGTGCTTGAAAATAAAGGTCCTTTAGATTTGAAAGAAAAATCAGTTAAGATGGCTTCAATGTTGCTTTCAATGGTAGGTGTTAAAAATTCTTATAAGAAAGCACTAGGTGTCTTGGAGTCTGGATTAGCATTAAAAAAAATGAAAGAAATTATTAAAGCACAGAATGGAAATCCAAATATCACTTCAGATAAAATAAAAGTTGGCAAGTTTAGATATGATGTTAAGGCAAAAACTTTTGGAGTTGTAAGAGGAATTTCAAATAAAAATATTGTAAAAATTGCAAAAGCAGCAGGTGCACCAGAAGATAAGGGTGCAGGAATTTATTTCAATATTAAGTTAAATAATAAAGTCAAGAAAAATCAAATTTTGTTCAGTATATTCGCTGAAAACAAAAAAAGATTACAATATGCAAAGCAAATTTATAACAACTCAAAAGTAATTAACATAGAAAAATGATAAACAAAAGCTTTAAATAGTAATTGGGATGATTAATTATAATTTAATCATAATCTATAAAAAACAAGGAGCGAGGTGTTAAAAAAAACATGAAAAAGGAGATTTTAAATTCTATTATAATAACAGTTTTATTAATAAGTTGTGTTTATTTCGTTGTTGGTGGCTTGGTTGAAGGTATCGCCTTTGGGTCTACAAATTATAATGTAACGGATTCGGAGGGGAATACTACTTATAGTACAGGTATGAATTTTTGGAATTATCATACTAATTATACAGGAAATAATGGTACTAATCTTATTGCAGTTAGTGGCAATAGTAGATCATTACAATTTAACTTTACATTAAATAATTCTGGAGCTGAAGCATTTAATGGAAATATAACTAATGTAACAATAGCATTTTTAGGTGGGGATTATTTGCAGATTAATTTTATTTCTGGGAATATGACAAATCATACTTGTATTTGGCAAATGAATGCTAATGATATTAGAACAATAACATTTTATAATTCAACTTGTGGTTTATCTAATGGTACTACTGATGGTGGTCCAGGTAAATTTACATATGGATTTTTTATGGTAAATGTTTCTCTTAATGGATCACAATATAATACTAATAATTTAGAAAGTTTAGCAGTAACAATACAAATTAATGTAACCAATTTATCAAGAGTATATAATGATACACAAACATTTACAATTGGTACAGATAATACAGCTCCAAGAATTACTGCTATAAATATAAGTGATGGAAGTGTAACCCAAAGAGTTAATAGTGGAACAAATAGAGTTTATTTGACTAATAGTTCAAATTTAACAATACAAGTAACTATAACAGATGCAAACATATGGTGGAATAATACCGCAATTTCAGATTCTAGAGGTGGTAGAGGAAATATAAGTGTATGGTGGAATGCAACAGGTGCAGCAACAATAGGAATGGGTTCAAACCAGACAAATATGACTAATATAACATCATGTACATTTGCAGAAGGTGTAAATGGATGTGTATTCCAAGCAACATTGCCAAAGAGCTTAGGATCTTTTAGTTCTGAAGGTGGAAATTTAAGCTTTATAATAGTAGCATCAGATTACTTTGAACATACAAGCAATGATACAAATTCTCAAAAAGGATATAATATAACTTTTGATAATACAGCAGCAGATTGTGAAATAACAATTCCTGAGGGAAGATTTATTATATATAGACAACATACAGTTTCATGTACTGGTGATATTAATGAAACAAGATTGTATGAAGGAGAAAGTGATATAGAAATATGTAAGGATTATAATTCATGTACAGGAACATATTCTCCACAAACATCTGGAACAAGAACATTAAGGTGTGAAACAAAAGATAATGCTGGTAATTCAAAAAGTTGTGAAAAAGAAGTTTCTGTTGCTTCAAGAGCAACAGTATATGATGGTGAAGAAGCAGCACCAACAGCAGCACCTAAGGCATTAGACATTTCAACACAAGCACAATCAACAGGATTATCAACAGGACAATCAACTACATTCAAGTATGAAACAATTGATCATACTATTAAAATAGATTCAATAACTTCTGATTCAGTAACTATAACAGTTGATGACAAAATAAGTGCAACAATACCATCAGGTCAATCAAAAGAACTTGATTTAACTGGAGATGGTACTAATGATGTTAAAATAACACTAAATAGAGTATTGCTTAACAAAGCAGATATAACTGTAGAAAAGCTTGCAGGTGCAACAATAGAGCCTCAAAAAGAGGTTACACAAGAACAAAAATCAAGTTTAGCTTGGTTATGGTGGGTATTAATAGCTATTATAGTAATAGTTATTGCATACTTAGTTGTTAGTGCAAAGAAAAAGAAATAAATCTTTTTTCTTATTTTCTTTATTTTTTTATAATTATTTTCTTCTAGAATTTATTAAAATAAAAACGCCGTGGGCAGGATTTTCATTCTTTTCTGAGGTTTTCTCTGAAAAGCTCTTTGAACCTGCACGTCCGTAAGGACACCAGTTCTCTAGTTTTGATTAAACTTTTTTAAAAGTTTATTTCAAGACTGGCGCACTACCAGGTTATGCGACCACGGCATACAATAAAGTTAATTTTAAATACTTAAAAATTATTATATAGAGCAATGAAAACTCAACTTATCTTTAATACACCTAATTTGATTAAAAATTTAAAATTAATCAAAGATTATTATAAAATAGATAAGACCAAGGATGGATTATTAATCACTAAAGATCATAAATTTGGAAGAATAGGCAGACCATATTCAATTATATTACCAAATAAGATAAAGATTTCTCCAGAAGTAGTTGGTTTATTCGTTGGAGAGGGTTATAATAATGATAGTAGCATAATATTTGCTAATTCTAATGAAATAGCGATTGATAAATTCTTAGATTTTATAAAACAATTTAATTTGCGAATCAATTTTTATTTAGAAATTTCAATTAAAAATAAATCTAAGAAATTTATACAGGAATCAGTTAATTTTTGGGAGGATCACCTTGGTATAAAACTTAAGAGAATAAGATTAAGAAAAGAGTTTAATAGTATTACTAAACATGGTACTATTCATGTAGGGGTTAACAATTCTTTTTTGTCTAAAATGTTCAAACAAATAATTAATATTTCAAAAATTAGGGTGGAAAAGAGTAAAACTTTAGCTATAGATTATATTAAAGGGATAATTGCTGCAGAAGGTAATGTTAATATTAAAAAAATTACAAATTGTGTATATATGGTTAGAATAAGTGCTTCCAAAGAGGAAGAGAGAACACATTATAAGAGATGCTTAGAAAGAATAGGTATAAAGATATTTTGCAAGGATATGCCTACAATTTCAAAACAAGAGGGAAGGTTAAAAGGCTGGAAAACATATAAAGGAAGAGCAGGTGCAGTTATAATCTCAAGATGGGATAATTTTATAAAAATATTGAATATGGATTTATTAGAATTAAATAAAGATAAAGAAACTAAATTTTTTAAATATATCTTAAATAACAAGTTTACGAAGCAATTTATGGATTTTTCATTTTTTATTGATAAAGAGTTTACTATGAAACAGGTTCAAAATTATTTTAATTTTTCTGGTAGGAATGTTGATAGACTTCATACTTTATGGAAAGAGGGTTATGCAAATAAAAAATTGAGAAAAGGTGTATATATCTGGAAATTGAATAATAAATATATCCATCTTTATAATAAGATTAAAGACATTTCATACAGGTTTAATATAACCCCACTTGTCTAATGCAGCTTTTAATTCCTTGTGTGTATTCGCATATTCTTTTAATGATATATTCTTAATTGTTGCATCTATAGCCTGCCTAAAGCCTGTAGCTCCTGCTTGTACTCCTAGAGGATTACCAATTACTCCACCTCCAGCTTGTAATATTATATTATTGCCTAATTTATTTATTATATAAGGTACTAGTCCTGGATGTAAACCCCCGCTGGAAACTGGAAATGTTGGTTTAATTTTATACCATTCTTGTTGCAGAATATGTCCTTTATCTGTTAAAAATGTCTCTTCAATCTCCTCTCCTGTAATTTCTTTTTCTAGGCCTAAAACTTCTTTAATAGGCGATACTAACTTGCCTACTGCTGTTCCTATATGCAAGTTATCAACACCTGTTAATCTTGCGCATTTAGCAACCGTTAACATAGAAATACCATGTCTTGGATTTCTTGTAAAGGCAGCATGCATTGCTCTATGAGCATGTATGGCTAATTTTAGGTCTTGACATTCATTTCTTAGTGTTTGCAAGGCGGCCCATCCTGCTGTTAAAATATCAATCATAACAAATTCTCCGCCACATTTTTTCACAAATTTAGCTCTTTTTATCATTTCATTAGTTTCTGCAGTTACATTGGCAAGAAAAGTCTTTCTTTCACCTGTTTCTTTTTCTACTCTATCTCTTACATTTAATATCTTTTCAGTAGTTTTATAAAAATTAACAAATTTTTGAGAAGTCATATTTTCATCTGTTTTTACTATATCAATTCCACCTTTCCATATCTCATATGCAGCCTTGCAATATTCATTGGTATTCATTCCAACTTTTGGTTTTGGCACTGTTGCAGTTAGCGGTCTTTTTTTAATATTCATAAAATTTCTTACACCATTAACACCAAACTGAGGTCCTTTGAATGACTTGACATATTTTTCAGAAAAATCAATATCTTCTAATCTTAAATTATTAATCGCTTTCATACCAAAAATATTTCCTGCTACAGAGCTATATAATTGTGGCATGCTTCCTGTTTCAAATAAATCAATTGGATAAGCAATCTTGCAGAAATTTCCTTTAATCAAGAATACACGGGCTCTTATTTTTCTTATATGTGGTTTTAGTGTTGTTAATTCAGTCCAAGTACCATTTGATGATTCAGAAGCAATTCTTCCTACAGCTTCTTTTACAGAAATACCTGGAGCTTGTTCAAATCTGAATAAACAGACTAAATCATCTTTCTTTGGTTTGTACTTTAAATCTATAAAGTCAAGATACTGTGAAATCTTTTACACCTCTTTTATAATATATATTTTAATTCATTTATATATCTTATGATTTTAAATGGTCTTTCTTTTTTTAATTGTTCTTTAGTATAATGTCCAGATAAAACTGCAATAGCTTTTATTCTTGCTTTTTTTGCTGCCCTTATATCATAAATTGAATCTCCTATATGATAAACTGCATTTTCTTTTGCAAGTTTTTCTGCTAAAAATAATTCATCTGGCCAGGGTTTTGGGTGCTTTACATTATCATCTCCAATAATAATATCAAAATATTTTTTATTTAATCTTGCCCCTTTTAATAATTTAATTATAGATTTATGAGAACAATTTGATATTACAGCTATTTTATATTTTGGTTTTAAATATTTTAGTGTTTTTTCTACACATGGAATTATTTTTGATAACTTGTAACTTTTACTCCATAAATATTTATCGTGATATTTTCCAATTTTTTTTATTATATTTTGATCATCTGATTTTGAAATTGCTTTTGCAACATCTTTTTTAGGCTTTCCAAAATGAATATAGATTTCTTTATCTTTTAAAACCTTTAATTTCAATTTTTTTAGTGCATATTGATAGGCAATAACGTGGGCTTTATCAGAATTCAATAAAGTGTTATCCAAATCAAATGTGATTAGTGGTTTCATTTAATCATCCAAGGATATTTTTTTTGTACTTGCATCAAGAAATTTTCTGGTTTTAGTATACCTAATTCTGAAATAATTGCTGTTATTAAATCTGGATCTATTTTTTCAAAAGCAGGATTAATAATATTAACTCCTCTTGGTGGATTTGACCATACTTCATTTTTAGGTCTTTTCTCTATTATTTCTGGAAAACCAAATATTGTTTTTGGATCAAATTTCCATGAATTAGTGCATATATATACAGGAATATCATATTTTTTTGCTATTTCACAAGCCATTTCTGATCCAATTTTGTTTATTACTTTACCTTCAGATGTAATTGCATCAGCACCAATAAAAACCATATCACATTTTTTAAGTGCAAATCTCATTGCAGAATCAACAAAATGAGAGTTTGGAATCTTTAATCTTGATAATTCCTTACTGGTTATTCTTCCTTGAAGCAAAGGCCTTGTTTCTGTATTGCGAACTAAAAATCTTTTACCTTTTTCTTTTGCATGCTTAAACATATTTATTACAGTACTAGAATGGCAATGAGTGTATAGAATGCTTTCATTTTGTATTAATTTAGATCCATATTCAGATATTAAAAAATCAGATTCTTCAAAATGAATTAGTGCTTTAGTTATATTTCCCTTATCTAATTGCACAAAATTTAAAGCATTTCTTAAACAAGGTTCTGTTGGTCTTAAAGAAATTAATTTTCTTACTGCTGCTTTTGTTGGATTTAAGTAGTATGCTTTTATTGCAGCTTTTGCTATATTTTCAGCACCCTGTATTTCAACCTCTTTTATTGCCTTGCATATCTGATTAAAATTCATATTACTTAATATATTTTATAGTATATATAAAACTTTTTCTTTTTTAATCAAAAACTATTTAAAGTTCATGAATTTGGGTTAAATATGGTTTTAGAGTCTATAATAAGCCCTAGAAAAGCTGAAAAAAAGTGGTGGGAATTATTTTTTATAGGTTTTTTATATGCTAGTATTGCCATATTTCTTAGTATATGGATATTTGAGCAATATGCAAGTTTAGTTATGGTATTTCTTACTGTTACAGCCAGTGTTCCATTAATGTATAATACTATGAGGTATGAGGAGCATGAAGATGTTATTTGTTCAACTGAATCCAAAAGAATGATAAACCATTTTAAGGTGCTAAGATTTTTGATAATGTTATTCTTAGGATTTGTCTTAGCATATACAATATTCTATGTATTTTTACCTAATGATATAGTACAAACAGTATTTAATTCACAAACACAGACAATTAATTCAATAAACTCTAGAGTAGCAGGTAATTTCTTTAATGATATGCAAATATTTGAGAAGATTTTTTTAAATAATATTAAGGTATTATTATTTTGTATATTTTTTGCATTTTTTTATGGTGCTGGAGCTATTTTTATTCTTACTTGGAATGCATCTGTAATATCTGCAGCTATTGGTAATATAATAAGGACAAATCTTGCAATTTATGCAAAGGATTTTGGTTTATTAAGTATATGGACTTATTTTAGCATATTTTCAGTAGGTATATTGCGTTATTTAATTCATGGTATTCCTGAAATATTGGGTTACTTTGTTGGGGGTCTTGCTGGAGGTATTATTTCTGTAGCAATGATAAATCATGATTTAGACACAATAAAGTTTAAAAAGGTATTAATAGACAGTATTTATCTAATCGTACTGGCTGTTTTTATATTATTAATAGCAGCACTTATGGAGGTATTTTTAACACCTTTATTATTTTAAAAAATGGAAAATAGTGAAATAGAACAGAGAAAAGAGAATTTTATAAAATCCATTAAGGAAAATAAAAATATTATATCTTATGTTTTGCTTGCCTTAATAATAGGATTTGCTACTTATATAAGAACGAGAAATATTAAGTGGTTTGTTGATATTACAACAGGTAAATATTTGCCTGGACCTGAAGCAGATACTTTTGTTTTTTTGAGATATGCTCAGTATATTGTAGAACATGGTTCATTGATGGCTCATGATATGATGCGTTATGTTCCTCTTGGTCTTGATACAAAAGGCGAGGCTACATTAATATCTTATGTCATCGCTTATATGTACAAATTATTTCATATATTTAATCCTAATATAACTTTAGGATATACAGATGTTATTTATCCAGTTATATTTTTTGCCATTAGTTTAGTATTCTTCTTTTTATTAGTAAGAAAAATATTTGATGAAAAGGTTGCTTTAGTTGCCTGTTTATTTTTAACTGTAGTACCAGGTTATTTATACAGAACTATTGCAGGATTTTCTGATAAAGAATCTTTAGGAATGGCTTTAATGTTTGCTACATTTTATTTTTATTTATGTTTCTTTGACTCTAAAGACTTTAAGAAGATTATTTTGTTTTCTTTACTCTCTGCATTTTCAACATTCTTACTTGCTCTATCTTGGGGTGGAGTATCATTTGTATTTGTTATAATAGCAGGATTTACACTATTCGAATTATTTATAGAGAAGTTTAAGGACAAAAATTACATATTTGGATATTGGGCTTATATAATTCCATTAACATTATTGCTTTTAATATTTTCTCCAGAAAGATTTACTCTTGGTATTCTTATTACTTCACTAACTTCATTTGGATTATATCTCGCTCTTGCAATATCTGTTATTTATTACCTTATTGAACATTTTAATTTATTTAATATAAAAACAAGATTTGAACATAAATTACCATTAGGTTTATTTAGCTTTATTATATCTCTCTTGTTAGGACTTTTAATAGTTTTAGTATTATGGCCAAATACTTTATTTTCTGAATTAAATAGTCTTTTAACCCTTTTTGTACAACCTTTTACAACAAGCCGATGGATATTGACAGTTGCAGAATCACATCAACCTTATTTTAATCCGGATTGGATATCTCAAATGGGTTTGAGCTATTTATTATTATTTTCAGTTGGATTAATAATTTTATTTTATAATTTAATAAAACCTTTTGGTAGAAGAATAAAAGAATTAATTATAATCTGTTCTCTTTTTATATTCTCATTATTCTTCAGCAGATATTCATCAGATTCTTTACTTAATGGAACAAGTACAATTTCAATAGTCTTATATCTTGGTTCATTAGCTTTATTTTTTGGAATAATAATTTATAGTTATATTAATTCATATTACAAAGATAAAAACTTACATTCAAAATTTAGTCAGATAAATAATAATTATATTTTTGTTATTATTTGGTTTACTTTTATGGCGATAGGAGCAAGAAGCGCGATAAGGCTTGTTTTTGTTTTAATTCCTGTTGCTACAATTATGGCTTCATTTTCCATAGTTTATCTTGTGAATTATTTTAAAAAATATAAAAACAACCAATATGGATTATGGATATCAGCAGGAATTATTATTGGAGTTTTATTTTTAGTTTTTATTCCATTTGCACAAACAACATTAAACCAGGCACAATATATTGGTCCAATGTATAACCAACAGTGGCAATATGCTGGTGCTTGGGTAAGAAATAACACAGAACCAAATTCAGTATTTGCTCATTGGTGGGATTATGGTTATCTTGTGCAAACTGGTTTTGAAAGACCAACAATAACAGATGGAGGTAATTTTATTTATGCATGGAATTATTATATGGGAAGAAATGTTTTAACTGGTCATTCTGAACAAGAAGCTTTAGACTTTTTATATCCACATAATACTTCATATTTATTAATGGTATCTGATGAAATCGGAAAATATCCTGCTTATTCTAGTATTGGAGCTGATGAAAATTATGATAGATATTCATGGATAAATACATTTAATTTACAACAAGATCAAATACAAGAAACAAGAGATTATATAAATTATGTTTATACTGGAGGCACTGTCTTAGATAAAGATTTTAATTATAATGGAGTTTTATTACCAAAACAAATTGCAGGCATTGCAGGATTTGTAGTTCCTATAAATAAGAATACTACAAATTCAGAAGCCATATTTGCTCAGCCAACTGCAGTTATGGTTTATAATAATCAAAGATATGATGTCCCTGTTAATTGTATATATACTAATCATCAAATGTATACATTTGAGAATAAAACTGGATTAGATGCTTGTTTAATGTTAATTCCTAATATTAATCAACAAGGACAAGGAAATCAATTAGGAAGTTTATTATATATATCTCCAGAAGTAAAACAGACAAACTTTGCAAGATTATACTTATTTAATCAAGATTCTGAAAATTTCACTTTAGTTTATAATGATGAAGCTAGTATGCCTCTAGCAATCTTGCAAGGTAGAGGTTTAATTGGTCCACTAAAAATATGGAAAATTAGTTATCTTAAATCAGTGCTTTATAATGAAACTTATCTTAGTTCGTACCTTGATCCTAAATTAATGGAGGTATAATGAGAATTATCTTAATATCTTCTATACTCGGATTTTTTATAACATTACTTAGTGGAAATTATATTATAAAATATCTTAGAAAAATAGGCCTTGTTGTAAAAGACATGAACAAAAAAGACAAGCCATTAGTTCCTATTTCTGGAGGTATAATGGTTCTTGGAGGTATTATTTTTTCTTTATTAGCATTTATTTTTATCCAAACTTTTATTTATAAAAATAATATTTATACTATAAGTGTGTTTGCTGCTTTGAATACAATTCTCCTTATTTCCTTAGTAGGTCTAGTTGATGATTTATTAATAAAAAGTTCTAAAGAATCTTCACATGGATTAAAACAGTGGCAGAAGCCATTACTTACTTTATTAGCTAGCATACCTCTTATTGTTATTAATGTTGGGGACACAATAATGTGGCTGCCTTTAATTGGAAAAGTTAATGTTGGTTTATTATACCCATTATTATTTATTCCAATTGGTGTTGTTGGAGCAGCAAATATG
>Ga0180008_1000795_pt1 | contig 23069 bp, 28 predicted proteins | sample MM_PW_MetaG_FD_121121 | JGI IMG/M metagenome (GOLD analysis project Ga0180008, IMG submission 121121) | Groundwater microbial communities from the Aspo Hard Rock Laboratory (HRL) deep subsurface site, Sweden - MM_PW_MetaG | ecosystem: Environmental > Aquatic > Deep subsurface > Groundwater...
GGTGATTACAGTGGCGTTAATTTCACGGTCTCAACCTTTGATGTCCTAAAAACATATATGGATGATGCTACTGGTAATACTACATTCAACATGACTGAGAATACTGGTATGAATCAGACCAATCGGACATTCAATCTAAAAAAGGTGGGTAATGGCTATAACTACACAGGCTGGACAGCACAGAATTGGACAACACTTGCTGCTGAGAACAAAACCCTTAGTCTCCCCGCTGGTTATTTCGTGGGGTTATGGAATGAAACCTATTTTGCTTGGGAATTATTTATATCTCATTTTGAAGGAGTCTCGAAGAATGTGCATCGTTGGGATGTACTAGTGACAAAGATTGATACAGATAAAACATGGGTGAATCCATAATGGTTCTTGATCATCCGTTCCCGGTGTTTGGAAATATAACGAATTTTGATACAACCTGTGATGTGTATGTTAAAGATATTACGACTGATCAGGGAACAGAAAAATTTGATACTGCTGAGCAGGGATATCAGATAAATCTTCAGAATGTCGCCACTGTTGGTGATACTCTAAAGATATGGTGTTTTGATAATCTCGGTAAATATGCATCAACAACAACAGTATTAGATATTTCTGGTGGGGCATTACGTATCAATCTTGCGCTTAAGGAGACCACATTTACCGAAAAGGTGGCTGTTAAAGAAAGTAATGGTCGTATCCTCACAGCCAGTAGGACTTTTACTGATAAACTAGGTGTCAAAGAAAACTATAGTCGTATCAAAGCAGCAAGCCATACCTTCACCGATAAAATAGGTGTTAAAGAAATTAACATCCGAATACGAGCGGCATCGAGAACCTTTACCGACAAAGTAGGTGTTAAAGAAGTTAATAGTCGTTTATCAGGTATCGGTAGAACACTTAATGATTCTATTGGCATTAAGGAATCCCATAGTCGTATAAAGGCAGCTAGCCGGACATTTACTGATAAGATAGCTGTGAAAGAAGTTGACAGTCATGTACTTACAGCGAGTAGAATCTTTACCGACAAGATAGCGGTAAAAGAGGTCCATGGGGAGGTGGCTGGTCTCGGTAAAACATTATATGACCGTCTTGATATAAAGGAATCACATAGCCGTATCTTCACTGCCGGCAGAACCTTTACTGAGTCCATTGGTATCAAAGAACATAGTAGCAAAATAGGTACTTTTAGCCGTGGACTAACCGATTATGTATCATTAAAAGAGCTACAGAGTCAGCTTAATGCCCTTACCCAATTAGTGGTAGATAATATAGGGATAAAAGAACATCAGTCTCATGTCTTTACTGGGAGCAGAACCTTTACGGAACCTATCGGCATTAAAGAACATGTTGGTAGGATAGGTACATTCAGCCGTGGTTTCACAGACCATATAGCGATAAAGGATCTGCAATCTCAGATTAATGCACTCACCCAGACACTTACCGATAAAATAGCTTTCAAAGAAATCAATACACGGATACTTGCGGCTAATAGAACCTTCACTGACTATGTTGGTATCTCTGAACATGAAAGCAGAATAGCAACATTAGCGAAGACCCTTACTGAACTAATAAACATTCTTGATAGTGGTTCTGCATCAATACTATTAACATTAACGGTTTCTGATAAACTAGCGATAAAGGAACATATCAGCAATGTGGTTGCTGCACTTATTTCATTATATTTCCCTATTAAGGGTTCACAAACAAATGAGGATCGTTATAAACATAGTTCATCAAATGAGGATTATTATAAACATAGTTCCTCCCTTGAGAAACTATATAAACTAAAGAAAAAGGAGTTTTAAATGTCCGTATATACACGTTCTGAAGATTTTACGCATTGGGTCACCATAAAAGACCGTACCAACATAAAAGTAGACCCTAATGTTGTACAGATGAATATCTATGATCCCTGCAACCGACGGGTAGTATCGAACGCATCCATGGGAAAAAATGCTACGGGGGAATACTACTATTATTATACCATACCATCCTCAGCAACCTATGGACGTTATGATATAAAGGTTGTTGCAGAGTCATCAACACCAACCACCACCAATTTTAAGGACGAGTTTTTTGTGATGCCATGGGATGTTGAAGAAGAGGTACGACAGATAAGTGGTATCGCAGATGAAAAAAGTATTGCGGACAGAGACCTTTCTAATTTGTGTTGGATGGCATACCAACGAGCATTACGAGAGGTTTATATCCATCATTATAAAGAAACACCTAACCCTAATGTTAGCTCTGGGGCAGGTATTGATGGTACGAATGTCTATTTTCAGACCAAACATTTCCCCCTGGCTGATAGTAATGGTGATGGGGTAGTATCGGGAAATACCTCATCCTGTGCAACAGACGTAACAGGATGGTGGCTGAGTTCCACAGGTGCCTATAGTAAACTCGATATTGCCATAACGCAATCTGAGAATGGGACGATAGAGATATATCAGGCAGATGGGACTACTGCACTACCAAGTAACAATAATGGTGTCTATCTGGATTATTGGGTACGCTATGAATCATTTAACCAATACTTGTTTCAACAGGCAGTCTGTTTCCTTGCAGCACATTACCTAGCAGTACGGATGAAATCTGTTGACCATGTGACCATAGCGGATCTGGCTAGAAACACACCTATTCTCATTAAAGATGAACGTCGGTTCTATAAAGAATATCAGCGTCTTATGAATCTGATACGTAGACCAAGGATAAGTGGTGTATGACACAATACAGTGGAGATATACGAACCCATCTGATAGATACTATTGGGTATGACTGGGAGATAGATGGGGTTGAGGTATCTACCGTCTCCGTAACCGATAGCATCAACGACATCGTGTATGTTCCCTTGTATCTTGAGGAATATATGCTTGCCTATCAACCCAGGCTGCCGTTTGTGTATCTAAAAAATGTGGTTACCACAGAGACCACACAAAACATTGGTGGTAACACCAAAAGGAAGGAGGGTATTATTGACTGTAACATCGTCTATACCCATCAGGATAACCTTAGTGCCGGTACCTTCGGTATCACTGTTGCAGACAAGATCTGCCAGCTGATACTACTGTATCGTGCATCAACCACCTCAGCCTATCATGTTGAGGTGACAGGAACCACCGATTATTATGAGTTCTCACCAAGTGGGAAGATCGATGCGTTCCATAAAGTCGTAAGTCTAAAATATATAAATTATCAAAAATAAATTGGAGGTAAAAAATGCACTTTAAAGAAACTTGGAGTGATATCGGAAGACCCTTTCAAGGCAGCATCTGTTATGCAGATGAGTCTGTATATGGGACTGCTGGTACCACCCCGCAATCAATCGCATCGATGGTGGGTGGAGCACGTATAGAGACCAATGAGGTCAACGCATTCTACCGAGGTATCAGCAGTGTCTATGTATCTGTTGTTACCCAAAAAAATGTTGATTACACTTTTCATCTTGAATATAACCCACATCATAATGACACACTTCTACGGAAGCTTGTTAACAGGACATCTGCAGGTACGGTACGTTCCATGACCTTTGAGCTTGGAGCAAACATTTCTGGTACCACAGCATCATATTATAAACTCACTGGCTGTAAATGCAAGTCGATAACCCTATCTGGTTCAGAGGGTGAACCATGGATGGTGGCAGCAGATTTTTCTGTAAAGAGTATTGCGACATCTACCGCAACAACACTACTTGCGCCAGCTAATCCAAATGATTATGTATGTATGTTCAATGTCGCTGGTACTATCCGGTCAGGCGGTGTGGACCTAGCATATGTCACATCATCATTTGATTGTACCGTTAACCATAATATTCAGGATATCTATACGGTAGGTAGTCGAAATAAAGGCGCGGCTATTGAATGTGCTCTTGATGTAACAGGTAGTTGTGATATCAGTCTGCATGAGGGTGGTGCTGTACAGTTCGGTGATGTGATCAATGCGGCTAAGGCATCAACAGTAAAGATAATGCTTGCACACACGGGTAGTTCCGCTCCGTCTATGTGGCTGACAAATTTCCGTTGGATGAGCATAGGTGTTGATTGTTCTGCTGTTAATGAAGGTATGATGGCATCTGTTCCCTTTATTGGTGAACGAGCCACTGTTGGCGCCTGTTAGGTCTCAAATAAATAATAGCGATGGTCATCAAAAATGATGACTGTTGCCTTTCATTATTTATGAGAGGTTGTGAAAAACATAAAAATAGAATTTGTATTAAAAGGAAAAGAGTTCGATCTCCCGAAAATGACTGTAGCATTGCATGAGGAAGCAATGGGTGCTTTGGTTGAGTTTGGAAAACTACCTGAAGAAAAATATAATCGTCTGTTCAACAAGACGCTTATTCTGACGAGTCTGCACAAAATAGATCCTTCTGTGAAACTTGAGGATATTAGTGGTATGCATCCAGATGATTATCTAGAATTGTTTGCTCAGGTATGGCAGTCAGGAAGGAAGTCTGATAAAGGGTTTCGTGCAAAAAGAGCCTAAAGACATCTATCCTGATGAGCTGCTAGACAGCCAGAAAAAAGCACGATATTTTCTGTATCTGAAAGTAGGTAATATGCAGGATATTTTGGATATGACACCATGGGATTTCTGGGGTGTCTGTGAGGCAGCAGGTGAACAAAACAAGAAACCTGTTCATAAAGAATTAAAACAAAGTCAGAAAGACATGATTGAAAGGACAAAACATGGTGACTGAAGTAGATACAAAAGTTGTTATTAAGGTAACAGAAGAGGGTGTGACAACCACAACGACCAAAATCAATGGTCTTACTCGTAGTATCGCACAGGTTGAAAAAACATCCAATGGCATGACACGAACTATGGTAACATTTCGTGATGCCACACAAAAAACATCTTCTGCATTATGGCAACAAACAAAAATGTTGCTTGGTGTTGTTAGTGTTACTGTCATTGCTCATCGTGCCTATGCTGAAATGAAAAAAATAGTGGAAGAAAGCATCAAGGGTTTCCGTGAGTTTGAAATACGTATCGCTGAGGTTTCTACCATACTTGATGAAACTGGTATGAAACAATTGCCTTTACTCACAGCAGGTGTTGAAAGACTTTCTGTCGCGTTCGGTCAGACCACATCAGATATGGCAAAAGGATTATATGATATCCTCTCAGCCGCATTTTCTGCACGTGATGCCATTAATCTACTTAACACGGCGACAAAAGCATCCATCGCAGGGTTATCTACCGTAAAAGAATCAGTGGATATCTTTACAACAGTCCTTAATTCTTATGGTATGTCCGCTGAACAGGCTACACATGTTTCAGATATATTATTCCAGTCTGTTATTCGCGGTAAATTTGTTTTTAAAGAACTTGAGTCAGCTATTGGTTATGTAGTTCCTATCGCATCACAGGCGGGTATTAGTCTTGAAGAACTTATGGCTGCCTTGTCTACCTCAACCCGTCATGGTTTGCATCTTGATATGGCATCTCGTGGGTTAGCTCTTGCTATTCAGGGTATTATTAATCCTACCACTGATGCCGCAAAGGCAGCAGAAAAATATGGTATTGATCTGTCAGGTTTGGGTCTTCGTGCTGATGGTCTCTATAAATGGTTTGAACGTCTGAATGAAAAGACTAAAGAATTTGGAAAAGGCATTCTTCCTGAAGTTGTCAAAAATATGCGTAGCCTTCGTATCGCTATGGTACTTGCGGGAGAGGAAGGCATACAGGGATTTGCTGATGACCTGCGTTATCTTGAGGGTGCCGCTGGTCGTACTGAAGAAGCTCTTGCTAAGATGATGGAGACCCAACAATTCCAGGCAAACCAGCTTCGTGAACAACTTGCTCTTGTTGAGCGTGATTGGGGTGATTGGTGGGGTGGTGTTGAACTTGCTGCTAAACGAGTTATTCTTAGTTTTGTAGCACCTAAAAATATTGGTATCGGCGAAACACTTCGTAATATGTACCCCGTTTCCGACGAAGAACTAGAAAATATTAAGACACGTTTGAAACTTCTTCAAGACCTTGAGGATGAAGAAGAATTTATAGCAAATGCCCGTAAACAATTTGAAGCAGATTATCATACTCAAGATATATCGTCAGTGAAATATCGACGTTTACCAACACCGTCGGATGCTGATATATTACGTGAAACACAAGCGTTATTAGATGAAACACAGGACGCATGGAATAATTGGAAGGGGGCAATTGATGATGCTGCTGAAAGTATTGGTAATTTAGAGCTCGTTATCTTTGATCTTGAGCGTGATGTAGACCGTCTTAACACAGAACTCAATAAACCTTTTTTATGGGGTATGAACAAACAGTTTGATACCTTTGGTTCTCTGAATTATGAGTTAGAATATCTGCAGGCACGACAAGATGAAGCCGATATTTCTCATGATATACAACAAGGTCTTAAAGCAGAGGATTATGAATGGAAAACACATATTGATGGATTAAAAGAAGCAGTTGATTATGTCCGTGAATATGAGCAGGCACAACGACAGAATACTGAGGCTATGCAAGCATCAACACTCGCTATGCGACAGAACAATATTGAAATGATGAAACTGCAACTTAAAGGCATGCAACGTCGTCGTGGTCTTACTCGTTCTGAAACACAACGAATGAAACAGTTGCAAATAAGTAATCTTGAAATTCGTATTGCTGCTGAAGAAACCCAAAAATCAACAACACAATTAGAATATGAAAATTATTTAACATACAAAAAAACCATTGAAGATCAGGAACGTATTGCTAAAGAACATGCTTATCAAATGGGTTATACATGGGATAGCGAAAGAACCGAGTTAGAAGATCATATTGGATGGGAACAAAAATTATTAACAATACGTAATACACAATGGGATACATCTTTTACTAATCTTACTTCTATGATACAAGAACACGTAACTCGATTAGTGGATGTGATGAATGACCCAGAGTTATTGAAATCAGCATCATTTTTTGGTATTGATATACCAGGGATGTTGTCTTCTGTTGCCATGCGCGCTAAAGAATTTGGTATGGATGTTTCTCAACCAGCAACATCTGGTTCTATATCTCCATATACTCCTGCGCAACAACGGGGAATACGACAGTTAACAGGACAATATCAACAAGGTACTTATTATGTTCCAAGGACAGGACCAGCTATGGTGCATAAGGGTGAGGAGATTGTTCCTTCGGGGTCACAGCGTGGTGGTGGAACTATTTCTGCTACCATTAACGTCAATGTCGCTGAGATTCATAACCATTCAGACATCGAGGCATTAGGTGCCCAGCTTGCGGTGGCTATTAAATCAGAACTTGTGGGTGCCGATGGCGTATCAAAATATGGGTTGAGATAATGACAGGACCAGGCGATACACGGTATTACCAAACATTTTATGGTATTTTAACAGATGATTTTACGACAACCTTTGGTGATCTATCAGCACATCATTACCATCTGGTTAAGAGCTATGTGTCTGATGCTGCTAGCTGTGTTTCTACTACTAATTGGATAACAACTGGTGTGGAATTTATTTATCCACATCGTATAAAAAAAATCTATGCGATAGAGGGTGTTATAGAGGGACAGATAACACTTGTAGCTAATGATGCCGTATCTCAAGTCTCAGATTTTCAGGTGCAGGTCATTAAACTCAACGCAGATACAACAGAAACAGTTGTTGCAAATACAGGGATTATATCGGTCAATGATGATGGTACTGTATTTGCTTATGCCGGTAGTGTCAATGAAGAAGTGGTTTATCCCTTCTGGATAGATGTATCTACACCACAATGGTTCGGTGAGAATGACCGTATTGTTATGAAAATAGATTGGGATGTAAACAATAGCTCCACCGCCACTGTAGACTTATCTCATTGGAATTGGGCATCAACTGAAGATATAAAAATAACTATACCGTTTGTGTTATAAAAATGACAGCCACATTCACGATAACGACAAAGCGTTCTTCCGAAAACCTTTATTTGTATCCAAATGCTGCCGGAAATATGACACAACTCACATCTAGTGGTGGTGCTAATTATACCTGTATTGATGAAGAACGATTAGATTATGATGATGATACGTCTTATGTCTACAACTTTGCAGTGTCGGTAGCCTCAGATATTTATATCATCCCTGATCATACCACAGAAAGTGGTGCTATAAACTATGTACAGGTCTATGGACGAGCTAAGGCTCATAGCTATGGACCATCTTCTGTGGCTACCTATAAACTACTTGTCCAGGTGGGTTCTACTGCCACAAAAAAATCAACAAACTTTAATCTGAGCAATACCTATAATCCATTTACCTATATATGGACATCTCAACCGACAGATAGTACCATCTGGTCATGGAACGCTATTGATAACCTGAAGATAGGTGTTGAATGTAGCAGTCCTAGTATCATCGATGCTACACAAACCCTAACATTACGTCCTAATGCCTATGGTGGTAAGAGCGATGCAACGATCTATGGTAGCGGAACTACAAACTATGAGTCAGTAGATGAGATAACAAGCGATTCTGATAATACACATAACTGGTTCCAGTCTGGCTCAGGATGGAATGAAGGGAACTATGACCTATATAATATCGAAGACCATACAACACAAACAGGGACTATAACTAATGTTACAGTCTATGGGACATTTCGTGGCTCTACAGCTGCTGGTACACCAACAATGACTCTCGGTATCAGTGAAGGCGGCACACTTACCTGGGGTACCGCTAAACCAATACATTCATCCTATCAATTATATTCTGAGACCTGGACAACAAACCCACGAACCGCAGCGGCGTGGGCATGGGCAAGTATTGATGACCTTGAGATAGGATGGACGGGTGAATGTCCTGGACCTATTACCTATAAGGTACGTTGTACACAAATGTATGCTGTTGTAAGCTATTATAATAGTAGTTCACCACAGATACGTACTACACAGGTCTATGCAAAAGTAAATTATGTCCCTTCAACCAATACATTCTATCTTAACAAACCAGTATCTATAGAGAAGACAAATAAACGTGAGGTACGTACCGAGAACTTCTGGGATGGTAGTCGCAGTATCTGGGATGTGAAACGAAGCCAGAAGGGACTACATATGTCAGGGTTTGAGGAGGGGTCAGCTGGTGAGACACGACTTAACAACATATTTACGACCCTTAACTATACAGATTTTGTATCTATAACAGGGTTAGACTCTACTCTGTATGATACCGACTACTTTATTCAGGATTTCAGCTTCCGAAGGGAGGCATCACAACCCACTATCTACTGGTGGGATATGATATTGGAGGAATACTAAATGGGTGCAACCTTTAGTATGGCAACATCTGGACATGCTGTTCATCTACGGCAGCCAGAGTCTATAGAGTATATGAAACAGAAGAGCCTTAAACGTTTCTATTTCTGGAGCACCACCAGTATCGTAGATGCAGGAAAGGATAGGGAACAGTTTATGTTATCAGGTACCGAGGTGACAAGTGATCAATCAACGACCTTTCCATTACCGTTTCCGATAGAGTTTGACCTTGTTATCAACGCACGTACCAATATGAATGACCTTATGACCTTTACCGATAACGGAGATGAGGTAACAATCTCTGGTTTGGATTATAGTACACTTAATGACGATTTCCTTATCGTCGATTTTCAATTTCAGGAAGCAGGTGGGCTTCCACATATATATACTTGGCGTATGAGCCTTGAGAAGGTATAGAACATGGCATGGAATGATGTTCAGACAGCAAGCGACAACATAACACATACAGAGTGGAACACTATGGTTACATATATAGTTCGTAATGTCTCCATACAGACATCCTATTGTTCTGCCTCCCAAGGTAGTGTTGTCCTTGCTAACGCTACAAGTGGTACTGTCAGCGTATGGCTTCCCGTATCACCAACTAGGGGGGATATCGTTGATGTCCAAAAAATAGATAGTTCTGGTAATAGTGTCGTTGTAGGTGGCAACGGGTTAACCATAAATGATGATACCACTTTTACAATATCATCACAATATGAAAGCTATACCTTTACAACTGATACAGTTAAATGGTATATTATATAGGATGATAAAATGATAGGATATATATTATTGTTATTGGGTATATTAATCATAGGTGGTATACTACTATATCATAGGGATTATATTATAAATACATTTAAAAAACATAAGAAACAGATAGCCGCCATTGGGACAGGTATTGCCATAGTATCTGCAGGTGGTGGTTCATTACTTATACCTGAGAGTAATAGACCAAATGTTAATACGTTAATAGAGACAAGCGATGGAAAGTTTTGGAGCCCTACTTATAATAATCTCCAGACAGCTATTGATAGTTTAAGCACCAGTGGCGGTGTCATAACACTACCAAGCACTACAATTGTATTAGCTGGTACATTATATATCAATCATACTGGTATCACTATAAATGGTAGAGGTAACTGCACCACTTTTGATATGACGCCTGGTCGTATCTGGATACAAGCAAATAATATCACCATGCGTGATTTCAGTGTTATCGGTAATTGCAGCGCAAGTGATGCAAATGGATTAATTCATTTAGAGCGAAATGATGGGGAGAACCTTCAGAACTTCTTGTTTGAAAACATTTGGGCATATGGTGTAACACATTCGGCTGAAGGTAGTACCTATAATTGGGAAGGACTAATTGTTATCGAGGCATATGACAACATTGTAGGAAATATGGTTGTTCGTAATTGTCATATTAAGGATTCTGATGGTGCAGGATTCAAGGTACAGAGTTGGGTTTCTCACCCTGGGAAAATTGAAAATGTATCATATGAGGATTGCAGCGCAATTAATGCTGGTCGTTATAGCTGGAATCATACACAGAATGTATGGACTGGTGGATTTATTATTGAATGGAATTGTGAAAATATTATGTATCGGAATTGTCGTGCTGTTCGTTGTTGGGAATCAGGATTTCATATGGAAGCTATAGATAGTGATAAAATAGTGTATGATGGCTGTATCTCAGAAGATAACGGTATAGATAAAGCAGGGTCATCTACCTATGCATCTGGTTTTCTTGTGAGTGATAATGTAACGATGATGGGTTGTTACGCCAATGGTAATTACGAGGCTGGTATCCAGTTTAGTACAGGACCAACAAATCCTTTAGGAAATACTCTTATAATGGGTAATAGGGTTGATGGTAGAGGAGTAACTATTCAAGGTATTAGTTCTGCTGGTAACCGTGTTACTGGCATTGTTATTTCTGATAATACAATTACTGATTGTAGTGCATATGGTATGTATTTCCATCATATAAATGCTTCAACAATATCAGGTAATAGAATATTAGGTGCCACGACTGGTGGTATTGGCATTGGAACTTCTAAGTTATCTAATAATAATACGATTTCTACAAACTTTTTGAATGGATGTGGTGCCTGGGGTTTTCATTGGTACGGAAACAACAATGTATTTAATGGTAATGTAATTCGTGGATGTACCTATGGTATTGATCTTGAAGCGGTATGCCAAAATAATTCTATTATAGGGAATCAGATTCTTGGCTGTACAGATAATATATGGATTGAAGTAGGAGCGGGTTTTACATTAATTGATGGAAACGTTTTGAACATCTATTCCGGCGAAGCCATTGATGATGATAGCGCCAGTACAACCACAGGGGATAATATAGTATAATCGTTAGGAGAACGCATATACATGAAACAGATACGGGATGCAATCAACCAGTTTAAGGAGGATAACAATGAGGAGTTCAATACCAAGGACCTTATTATCTATCTCATAAAGCGAATAGATATGCTACCCTGTGCTGAACACCGTATGGATATAGCAGCTAACGCCAAAGACATTGAGACGATGATGGACCGCCAAGTCGCTGTCATCGAAAAACGTACCCGTATAATGATGTGGATGGTACCACTACTTGTTGCATGTATCAGTCTTTTTATTAAATATGTATAATATGTCTTACAGGAGGTGAAACATGACTATAGGTGAGATACCAATTGAATTGCTGACCTTTATGGGCGTAGCCCTTTTAGGTATAGCATGGTTTATAAACACAGCTATACTGAACCAACTAAAAGGTTCAGCTAAATAGAAGAGGTGAAATAAATGTCATTAAATGATGACCTATCAGGCTACCGCACCTACATCGGTGGAATCGGCGCAATACTTATCGGCGCTGGACGACTGATGTACGACTGGCATAATGGAGCTATGTCGCCTGATCCATACAATGATTATTTGTTTTGGTTCGTGGCTGGCTGGACTATTATATTCGGTCGAAAAGCGATAGCCAATAAATAAAAAAAACTTCCTAATCGATTCGCCCCGCATATTCACAATTACAGACGGGGCACCATATTTTTTGCATGTCCTTTTTGATAATACATCCACGGTATCGGCATTAATTTAAATATATATCCACAATCAGGACATCTAAACCTGTTTATCAAACAATAATGTCTCCTGATCATCTGGTTTTGGAAGCATCCACAAATCTGTTTCTGAATAGTTATGACTACCTTCCCAACCACGTTCCTGTTCCACAGATTGTCGTTGGATAAAACCAGCGTTCCATAACACCGCACATTGATTATGAATAGACTTTGTGCCAATACGCAATTCCCTATGGATATCTATTGTGGACATCCATTTATCATAATGTTCCTCAAAATATTTGTAGATACGGTACCGCATTGGTGCACTACTACTCTCCACAATCTGTTTAACAATACGCTTAAATTTTGATACTGGATAATTTTCCTCAAGACTTTTCAATGATGAATATAGGAGGTCTATTTGTCCATAGGCACGTGTTGGTACTTCCTGATCAACCTGTGAAAAGACCTCTGGTTTTGAAGAGTAATAATCCACAGAGGCAGATGCCCGCATGATAGACAACAGTTCTAATTGTCTCCAGATAAATGAAAACAGATCATCTGGCATTTCATAATGCTGAAACTCTTTCTGTACCACATATCCCTGTAATATCTGCCGGATATCCTCCTTTTTTTCATCGCCCCTACCTATAACCTCACGCATCTTCTCTAGTTTCTTACGGTTATGTGACCGTTTAGTGGGTATCTCATAGATAAGCTCCCGTGTCCCCAACGTGTCCTTAAAAATAATTTCACTTTTAAATGATGGTGTCGCACAGGCAATAATGGAGGCATGACAGTTCTCATATTTAATAGCACCCACACCAGTCGTTCGGTTAATGAAACCATCGTACAATGTACGAAACTGTCCCCAGATAATCCGTTTATCATCAGAACGTGCTGACATCATTGATGCCAAATCTGGGAATAACAACAACGTGTTTTTGTTTTCCATCTGCGCCCCAACATCAATAACCTTCTTACCATGTTCCTTATATGCAGAGGCGAAGGTAAATGCGGTCAGCTGATCCAGTTTTAGTACCTGCAAATCACCATATATAAGGTCAAACAACCCCTCAACAATCGTTGATTTCCCATCACCAGAGGCACCAATAATAAATGTCCACAATGGTTTATCAGTAAACTGTGTAGACACCACCGTCGCAAGGATGACATCAATAAAATCTGTTCGTGGTAGATGCAACCATTTCTTCAGCCGTTCATATACCTCATCCAATGTTGCTGGTGCGCCACTAATATCTATTGGTTTACGGGTATCATATTTATAGGCAGAACGTACCGTAGTCTTCAGTTCCTTATCTAGTAGTATCGGCTCATTTTTTTTGTTCCAATCCCGCATCAGTTCAAGAGCCTCATCATAGGTATGACCCAACTCTCGATACCGACATGCCATCTTAAATGCAGCATTGTTGCGGTTACCCATGGAGACACCATTGATGATGCCTCGTTTAATTGGTTTCTTCCCAGCTAGTCGCTCCACCATATCATTAAAAATTGCTTTGACATCCACTGTCCGTAACTCAAACAGATCCATCATTTGTTTAATATACAGAAACTCATACATAGACCCGTGGGGATGGGTGCTGGGGGGTGCAACCACATACCCCCCATTAGCACGATATTCAATATGATGGGTGTTATCACGTATCAATGGACCAGGGTCTTCTTTATGGCGACAATAAAAATGATAGCCCTTACCTGTCTTTACCACCCAATGACCATTTTTTAGTACCTGCTTCAAATTTATTTTCAGAGTATCAATAATATCTGCCCTGTCAATATCAATAACTACCAAATTTTTTGAGACAGTACCACAGATAACCCCAATATTCTCAAAAAGTTTCTGATCAATCCATGTTTGTATAACCTCAGTATCCTGCTTTTTTGTTAGCCATTCTGCCCAGGACGGCAGATTCGGTTTTTTATCCTGTTCCTTCAATGGTAGAACATTATAGCCACGGCTGAAATAAAACCATATCCATTCCTCAGAGATCATTGCATCCCATCCTCACCACCACCTTTTTTTTTAGTCTACGTAATGTTGCCATCCTCGAAGAGGTATCCCCTCCATTATTGACAATTCTTTCATCATATTCATATAAAATGGTACCTCCTCTGCCTCAAAATTACGGATGTAGAGGTTACGTCGTGCAAACCCGTCTGGTCTACATTTGTTTCTTTGTTCAACCACCTTCACCGCACCACACCGTAACAAATGTGGCATATATTGATGGTAGGTACGACCATCTGTCTCCATAATACGAGCAATGTTTCTGATATAGAAATGCCGTCGGTTACCACGTTTGAGAATCCCTGTCATAATTTCTAACAGGAGGTCATAACGAAACCGACCAGCATATCTATGGGGGGAACGGGGGGCTGTCACAACTCCTCACCAATTTAGGTTCCATAGAACAAATTAAAGGTATAGGGATGACCCTCTTTGTTCTCATCACGACCTAGGTATTCAATACCGATAAAATCCCCTTCGGTCACAACCTTATCCTGTGGAAATTCTGGGTCCAACCCCATGAGTACCTCTAGATATCGTGGGGGTGTAAGACTCACAGTCTCACCAATGAGGGTGAAATCATCCTTCACTAGATCCAACAGAATATATTTCTTCCCAGGGATAAAGTTACTTTCGCCAATATGGTTTACCTTCGCATAAACCACCTTCCCTTTTTTTACCAGGAACTGCTGTGTTTTTTCTTTTTCTTTTTTATATTCATCAAAAACGATATAGCGGTTGCTTGATTTTAATTCTTTCCATTCCATAATAATGCCCTCTTAATAGTATCATCTATCTTCACAGATAGTTCATTCAGATGTTGTTTAATTGCGTTGTCACATTCATTGTAGCTTGGTGCATCTGACACACCAATCTTCAGACTTTCATAGTTGCCTAAATTAAGGGTTATAGATTTTTCATACTTCATATTCTACCTCTTTTTATATTCATTTGTTGCAGCTCCTCAGCTATCTTAGCGAGAACCACAATCTTAATGGATTCCCGCTGCACATCTGTTAATGTCACCAGCTTTTTAAACATATCCATATTGGATACATTTGCCCAATTATATCTCGTTCGTTCCGGCATTTTTATATCACCAAAACTCTCCTTTAGCTATCAACTTAGCCATCTTAAAATCATCCTCAGTATCAATATCCCATGCCTCAAAGATTGAAGAAACTTTCATGTAGGGGAACCGACCAGTCCGTCTATTCCTATCCCTAAATAGTTGCTCAGGAAAGATGTAGGGACCAGATGCCTCAACATACATCGGCTCAATAAGCTGTGTAGACCCGATATCATTCCGTGTCCACCCGAAAGGTTTCCCTAGCATCCACATATATTTCTGTAGTTTATAGGTAAGAAAAGCAGAATCAAAATCATGTAATGTCACCATCTTTAACATCTCCCTAATTGTCTCTGGACGTACAAAAGGAGAGGTTGCATGATGCAACACCCACAGATCAGAATGAATATTATCCACCTCAGTTAGATATTTGAAGATATCATGAAAATTTTTGTCATTCGTGTCTAAACATTCACATCGTTGGACAAAACGATGCGGTGATGTAATAAAACCTTCTATCATAGGGTCACTACAATACACAATCGTTTCATCTATTTCATCTACCTTATTTAATGCTGCTACCACCCATTCGATCGCGGGTACTCCATTAAGGAGCCGTATGTTCTTCCCTGAACACCGGTCAGAAAAGATTTTAACAGGTATCACAGCAGTTATTTTCATCCAGTTTCCTCACCAAGTTATAAATCCTATTTGCATCAGACAGAATGGACTTCAGCCTATATAAAGGCAACTGTGTTTTACTGTCACACAGTGCCATAGCTGGACTGTCATGCACCTCAAAGAACAGGGCATTAGCACCAGCAGCTACAGCAGCCCGTGTGAGATCAGGGATAAACTCCCTTGCACCACCAGAATGTGTCTCCAACGCCCCCGGTTTCTGAATACTATGCGTCGCATCATAACACACAGGATAACCACTCTGTTTCATAATGCTGAAACATCGCATATCCGACACGAGATCATTATATCCAAACATGGTACCACGATCAATCAACAATATATTATCATTACCCATACGTTTTACCTTAATCGCAGCATTAATCATATTTGTAGGGCTAATAAACTGACCCTTCTTAATTGATACAGCTGGTGCCCGTGCTGCCTCCTCTAATAAATGGGTTTGACGACACAGATATGCTGGTATCTGCAACAAATCCACAACATCAATAACATTTGTAATGTCCCCTACCTTGGAGACATCAGTCGTTACGGGTATATCAAAACAGTCCTTTACCTTCTGCAGAATAGCTAGTCCATTCAACCGTCCGATACCACGATAACTCATACAGCTGCTACGACAGTCCTTATCAAAACTGCTTTTAAAGATATATTGTATCCCCAAATCCAGACATATCTGCCGTATCTTCCCTGCTATATACAAACTATGTTCCTCAGACTCAATTGCACAGGGACCAGCAATAATTGTAAGTGGCTGCCTTTCTCCAATAACGACCTTTTTTCCAATACTAATATTTTTTATCATATTAACTCTCTCACCTTCAACCAATAATGACCGCCTTTTCGTTCCTGATGCCAAAACAATGTCCAAAACATTGAACATCGTAATGCCTGAATAATTTCCTCATTATGTGACCAACCACCAGTATGAAAAATCACGTATTGATACCGATTTTTATAAATATTTTTCGGTATGATTAATCTACCGTAATCTTCACACCACACACTCTCTATAAAAGTAAGCATTGTCTCAACCGTTTCTTTCATTGGGTCAAGTGTTTGTAATGCCATATACGTTTTATTATCAATCATATAGTTCCTCCATTAGTAACTAACTCATGAAAATTATCACGATACCACACAATCTTTTCATTACTCATAAATGGGTTATGAATAACAGGTTCACCCTGTACCGTACCCAACCCCTTATCCAACAAAATATGCTTCTCCTCACACAACTTCCGAAGTTTTGTGCCATAATACGGCTGAAAAATATAACAATTCAATTGCATCTCCGGCATAATACTATATAACACCTGGTTCAACCGAATAGTCTCTTTAACCATCTCCTCTGTCTCAAACGGCAGACCAATAATATTATTCGCCGCCGCAGAAATGTTTTGTTCCTTCAACAAACGAAACGCATGTACAGCATCCTTATTACTAAACTGTTTACCTATCATCAACCGACGATAATATTCATTTCCACATTCAATACCAATAGAGACCCTCCAACAGTTCATAGACCGTAGAATCTCTGCACGACGTTTCGTTATCGTATCCACATGGGTCTGACACCAAAAAGGTAGATTATATTGTGTATATATCTTCGCTAAAGTCTCTAATGTCAGCATCGGCATCGCCAAAAAGGTTTCACTGCTAAAATACAGGAACTCCGGACTATGTTTCGTTATCTGAAACCGTAGTTCCTCTCGTATTTGTTTAATGGTCTTCCGATGATACCCAAACTGTTCCCGCAAAGCTGGTGCACAACAAAAACCACAGTTAAAGGGACAACCACGATCAAACACGAATGGTATGGTCTTCCGCCATTGTCCACCCATAGGACGAAACAACCTCTCTGGTTCAAACACTGAGAAATCTTCCATGGCATAGGCACATCGGGTGAACTCCTCAGCAGTCCCCGTATAGACCATATCAATCTCTGGTACATGAAACCGACCAGGGTTAAGGATACAGGAGACACCACCCGCTACAGTAAACACATGTTTCTTCAATGAACGCAGTAACGACAACCCCAGCTCCGCGGTATTGTCAACAAACGTAATCATAATGACATCAGGCATTAACCTATTAACTAACAGGTTAAAATCCTTATACATATCTGTGGTCTTAACATATTTCATCTCAAATGGTTCCACCTGACCACGCTGCACACGACGTTCATCATCTGACAACATCGTATGATAATACGTAGTATCAAACAACGATACCATATGATGCCGTTCTTTTAGACATCCCGCAAGCGTAGAAATGCTATGTGGCAATGAATATTGTAATGGTAAATTAGGATAGACCAATAGCACTTTCATACGAGATTTTTTCGAACACATGTTCTTTTGCATATACATTACAGTTATAAATGGTTCTTCCATCTTTTTCATACGCCTTTTTACATAACGTAAAAGCCCGTAATACATAATCCATATCACCAGAAGACATTTTACCCTTCGCTGTTCCCACCTCAGCAGCAGACCGTCCATCAAAATGACCCTGACTATAGTCACAGTCCACGCCCAATAAAAATACTTTCTCAAAACCCAGGCTGTAGGCTATCTGCAACGCATGTACCACCACCGTGCCACCGGAATACGAACCTTCTGATAGTCGTTTTGCGAACTTATGAAATATGTTCATGGAACCAAGTGGTTTTATTGGTAGAAGATAGGGACCATCCTTCCAATACTTCGCCGCAGATTCACACATCATCACAGGAAGATTCTTTAGTTTCTTCTTATGTTTTTGATACACATATTTATCAGCAACCACATAAAACACACAGTCTACGGGTATATCTACTGCCGTGTTCACACCAATAACATATTTCCCCTGTAGTTTTGTTAGATCCAACTTGTTTATTGATGGTCCTGTCGCAAGGACAAAACAACTGTTTCTATGTGGATAATATTTTTTCATCTTCTCATCATCCAAGGGTGGATACCCATATCGTTTAATATAACTTATGGTTTTAGCAGCATATCGTTTAACATCTTTAATGATTTCGGACATTTTATATCATACTCCTTAAATCGTTTCAACCAATATTGTTTTAATTCTTTGTTGCTCCAATCAAACAGATTAATTAAACTAATAACGGTGGCATCAGTCATCATCGCAGCAGATACCAGGCTTTCAGAATAATAACTGATAATAAACCTCCAAGGATGAGCCATAAGAGTCTCTGCCAGAATATATCGTGACAAGATATGTTTCGCATAGTTCATCCGTCCATAGATATCAGGCTCCCGAGGATGCCCCTTAACACAATAACGATTATCAAATTTTTTCTCCAACATCTCATATAACCTATCTGTTACATAAACCACACTTTCCTCATCAGCACCTTCTGTTGTAACATTCTCAGAGAAAAATATAACCTCCATCCCCTCAACCAAAGCACTGTTCTTCATATATTTTTTGTAGACATCCCATTTATTTGTATCCCATAGATGTTCATGCCAAGGAAGACTTGTACGCACGATCTCATATGCAGGGACATTCTTATCTAAGATATAGGTCTTCACACCACAACATAAACAGCTAAACCATCGCATTGTTGCTGCAACCAACCCTTTTTGCACAGGAAAATATTGTGGTGTCTTACTATGATTATCTTCAGGCACCAATAACTCTACCTTATTGTGTTTCGAGAGTCGGCGGATAAAATACATGTATGTTAGTGCCCAGCTGGTAAAAAAAACATACACATGCTCATTTTTTATGTCAGAGAAATAACGATAGTAATTCCGCAGCATGCGCACCCAATTCAACGGCAGATTCCACAGGTTCTTACGATCAAACAGGTTAGGTAACACCCAGGGTACTACCACATGTGCTGAGGTGAATTGTCGAAAGAATGGTGCCATCTCACCAGGACAATAGATAGTCCATGGTCCCTCAACAGTATCCATTAGATGTAAGACACGATAGATCTGTATGGGTGCGATACAAAAGATATGTTTCATGCTGTCTTCATCTCCTTAGCCAACATCCTTTTTCCACAGTCTTCGCAATAATAATGGATACTCCGAAACTTTTTATCTGGTAGTTGTGGGTGTGCCTTCCCTTGGCAGAAAGGACACACCACAATTTTTTTTTTCATAGCATCCCTCACAAAATTATTTTTCTCATTTTTTAAACCCATAGTTAACGATTGTTACTTTTAGTAGCCTGTCGGTACTCCATAAAAATCACAGTTTCCACACAATTTGTTATATGACCTATCCCCTTTTATATGCTCCCTGATAAGAGCTTTTCTTTTTTCACCATACCACACATCAATCAGCCTACTTTCATTCATGTTGCCCAAACAACCATACCCATGCGGGTCAAAACGCACACAAAAACTAATATTCCCAAACCTATCAATACACAACTTATGCAACAAATCCTGACATACCCCAATCTCAGGAATTGTCACCCGTTTCTCATAACTATGAGACCCAAGAGGATGATGCAATACACGAGTACAGACAATACCAGGAAGTTCTTCCCAGCGAGAGATGGAATGCACATTGCCAAGGAGACGAAAAATAACTCGGGGGAGGTTGTCTCCTCGAATGTCTAAAAAACGCTGTACCAACTCGTATTGCTCATCCTGCTCAGGGTCACCCTCAAAAACAGATATGGTTATTGTATCCAAATTACCAACAAGCTCGGATGCCTTATCCTCTAACAGTTTACCATTTGTATCCAAACAACGTATGTTATTTGGAAATAATTGTAGAGCCTCCTGCAACCTTGGATACAACAACGGCTCACCATTGTTATGAAACTGTATCGTAATATCTTCAGGTAACTGCTTTTGTATCTGTTTAAGAAGCCTAAAATCCATGAAACCCCAGGTCTCTTTTATCTGAGGATACTCTTTTTCTATTACTCTCCTGCCACACATAAAACAGCTTTTATTACATTTAGACGAAAGTTCTAGGTTAACTGCACTTAACCCATTCATACATTTTGTGTTAAGTCTACCTGCTATAAAACCAGTCCTCCCATTGTTTCACCAGATCAACACCAACCCTATCCCCAAAATCACACAACAATTTACGGGGCATATCATACTTATTTGGCAGTTCATACGTCCTACCCATCCATGTCACATTATAACAAGGAACCACGGTCTTAAAAGTCGACGTAAAAATAACTGAATCAGCATGAATCAAATCATATGGCGTCAACTCACAAGGATACGCAACACCCAAACTATCCATCATAATACCTCCAAGATGATTAACACCATACGGTTCCCATAACACACCATCCTTATCAACCACCCCAATATTAGAACCAGAGGACTCAGCAACAAAACCCTGTTCATCCAACATAATCGGTTCCATACCACGACTATCAACCTCACGATCAGCCATCCAATAATGCCAACGACTACACTGCTTAACACGAGGGTCAATAAAACGAAAAGGGATCTGCTGTTGCGACACCACAGAACCAACGACACCCTTCTCCAAATACGGAGCAACATACTGAGCATACTGGCTACACGGCGTCACAAAAACCGTTAACCGGGACTCAGGATTGTCCATATAAATAGGAAAATCTCCAGGAGACACATATATCATAAAACGATATTCCTCATCATGCGGAAAAAACTCGCTGTTATGATGAATACAATCAAACAAAATCTGTCTCAACAACCGCGTATCATCATTTTTAATACCTGCCATACGCATACCAGCATGCAGACGATCCAAATGACTATCCATCCGCCAAATATTATGTTTATAGGTACGAAGAGCATCAAACACAGAGATACCATACATCACATGCGCATCCGTAATAGGAATACCCAACTGACTATTTGGCACCCATTTCCCATTCTGCCAGGACTCTATCTCATCCATCTGTCACCAGCTCCATATTAATATGTGATTTTCCTCTCCATGTATTCCATATTGTCTTAAAACCTTTACCAGATATATTAAAAGCAACATGAGTATAATCGGTTGTTAATTCTAATATAGAATTATCATTAAATAACAGTTTTGTTGTAACACATGGTTTACCATCATGCCCATCATCAAATGTATTAGTTACTAAAAAACGAGCCCCTTGTTTTTTATACCATTCTATTCTTTTTTGCATATCCTCATAGTCCACATGTACACCCACATGCCTAATGCCCAGAATTTTCATATTTACTCATCACCTCATCAATACCATCAATACCCATCGACCATACCTCCAACGGCATCGTCAACGGCGGACCCAACTTAATCGTACCACGACGAGTACGAACCAACATAAGACCCTGCTTAATACACAACTCCGTTATTTTGTCACACACATCCTTATCAAAAAAATGAATCGCAAACACCGCACCACGACCACATATCTCAGACACCAAACCACTATGATCACGCATCAACTTACGCAACCGTTTCCCAATTTTATCACCATTCCACCAAATCTCAGACAACTCTAACTTCAGATACTCCTCCAAAGAAGCCTTCGCAGCAACACAACACAACGGACTACCACTATGCGTATTACTAATTAATTCTTTCCCATCCAAACACTCCATAATATCTTTACGACCCAGGACACCGGAAAGGGGCAAAGAGGAGGAAACACCCTTCCCGAATGTCACCAGATCAGGTTCTATACCATAATGTTCAAACGCAAACATCCGACCTGTACGACCAAAACCTGACTGAATCTCATCAAAAATCAACACAACACCCAGCTCAGAACAAAAACGACGGATATTCTGAATCATCTTTGCATCATGAAAACGAGCAGACCAACCCTCATACCCCTCAATAATGATCGCAGCAGTAATCGGCTGCAACCGCTCAAGACTATCAAGATGCTGCAACAAAAACGTGTTCCCATGATATGAACCAGGAAATGCGAGAACATTCGCCCGAAACTCAAACGGATTCTCAGA
>Ga0180008_1000797_pt1 | contig 23034 bp, 20 predicted proteins | sample MM_PW_MetaG_FD_121121 | JGI IMG/M metagenome (GOLD analysis project Ga0180008, IMG submission 121121) | Groundwater microbial communities from the Aspo Hard Rock Laboratory (HRL) deep subsurface site, Sweden - MM_PW_MetaG | ecosystem: Environmental > Aquatic > Deep subsurface > Groundwater...
GGAACTAAAATTTTTTTTGGGTTGCTTTTTTCGGTTTGCGGTGTCTGTTACGCAGAAGATGCGCCATTGGACCAATGTTCATCAAACGATACGGTTAGCCAGGATGTGTACGAGTGTTCGAAACAAAAGAGTAGGGAGGCCGATCTGGAATTGAATTATGCCTATCGAGCGCTGAATGATAAGGTAACTAAGGACTATAAGGCTGCGCCCATGCTGGGAGAGCAGCTTAAAGGTCATATAAAAAAGTCACAGATGGCTTGGATTAGATTAAGGGATGAAAATTGTGCTGTTGAAAGTTTTGTGATTTCCCCTGAGACTCAAGCATTCGAAACGACAAGGAACTACTGCATTGCTAGAGGAAGTCGTGATAGGGCGCAATGCCTGAGTAATTTAAGCTTCTAGGTATGTTCTGAGGTTGCGGAGTCGACGTTTTGAAGGTGTTGTACCAATAGTGGAGTTCGATGGTATGAGTTTTTTGATGTCGTTAATGATCTCGTTGGCCTCCCCCCAAGCTAGGGCGTCGGATGTTGACTCCGCATTGGGTTCGTTGATCTATTCAGCGGCGAGCGACGGTGGTTTTAGCTCGTTAGTGTATCGAGCTAGGTCAGGTAGTGTTGTACGAGCTTTTGAAGACGGGCTAGTTTTTAATTATGACGATGCTTTTCGTGAAAGTTACCTTTCTTTTGATAATTCCTACTCAGTTGTACATTTTTCCATGTCAGGAGAGTTGAGCGGAGACGGAGGGACTGAGCGCTTGATTCATAAAATGTATCTCTGTGCTTTTGTGCGAATGTCTGACGGTTGTGTGGTCAGTGTGGATGTTGGCGAACAGTGCGGTGGTGAATGGCGTGGGCCGAAGCAATGGAGTAGCTCACTAAGTAGCACTAACAAGAGTCTATTAGCAACTGCGCCAAACATTGAAAGCATCTATAAAAGCTATGCGTCTGGACGAAAAGATAAAAGCCAGGTTTTTTCTCCTAAAATTCATGCATATTTTTTGGAGGGGACCACTTTCGATAATGTACTGGCGTGTGACCCTCCCAGTGAAGCTAACAAGATGACGTACATAGATTTACTTATTCAGCTGCAGCGGGATGGCGATGTTAATAATTTTAAAAAATTGAGAGAGGTTCTTGGTGTGTCTGGCTTGATGGATGCAGGTGAAGTGCCCGCAGCTTTCTAAGCTGCGAATGGCTGTGTTGTAAGAGAGGTTGCCTCTGAAAAATATTATTTGTACAAGCCGGCGGCATCAATCGGCCTTGCTAAGGTATACGTGATACGAGGAGACATGGTTTCTGTATTTTCTGACGATGTTTGTCTTTTCATAACGTTGAGATATCAAAAAAGATGGCGAGGTAATCGAAGGATGGGGCCGGTGTGAGGGGCCCGGAAAATAAAGCTGAACTTTTAAGTGGGAGTTAATACCTCGCATCCTTGGACCTTTGACCTCGGCGTGCCATCAGTTTCACCGGCACGCAGAGCCTTTCAATCCTCTCTCCGATCTCCTGGCCGATTTTGAGCAGCCGTCGCAATACTGGATATGGTGACCCAAGCATCGACTGCCAAGACGCCCTCAACCTTTCCCAACCAACGGCACCCCCCGAGCCAACGCAAACACCCCATCCATCCGCCAGTGCTCGTTCCTGTGCCGGGGATCATCCGCCCATTCATCCCACCCCGAATCGCGGCGGTACTGTCCCAGCAACCCAGCCTCCCGTACCGCAACCGGATCAGGATGCCTCGGTTGCTCACAATCGGGATCCACATACAGCGCATCACTCACGCAATACAACTCACACATGAAACACGTTTGGCAGGCGCCCTGGTCTGCAATCAAGGGCCTGGCCTGTGCATTCAGCGCCAGGACGTTGGTGGGGCACACCTCGACGCATTTGCCGCAGCCGCTGCACAGGTCGTGGTAGATCAGTTCGATCATGGGGTTTGGCCTTGTAAAGAGAGGGGGTCGAAGCGCGACTGCACCTGGTCCACGCCATATACCCGCAGGTGGGCGTCGAACGATGGGTTCTGCTGCGGCGCGTCACTGCGCTGGTGCATGCCCCGGCTTTCGTTGCGTTGTACGGCGGCGCTGTAGCACCAGCGGGCAGTGGCGGCCATGGCGGCTATTTCACGGGTTCGCAGGGGGTTGGCGTCGGCGGCGCGTGGGGCTTCGCGCACGTGGTCCCAGACGTTGTCCAGTTCCCGCAGTGAGCGTTCCAGTTGCGTACCGGAGCGAAACAAGTTTTTGTCCAGTGGATGCACTTCACTTTGGATGCGTCGGATTAGCGGGGAGGAACAACCGGGTGTGAGTCCCGCGCCACCAAAGCCTTGAAGCGCACCCCTGTGCAAAGGCTTCTTCCGAGCCAGGCGCGCGGCTCCACGCCCGGCCCATTGCCCTGAAGACAGTGCCCACGCGGAGTTTTGCGCACCGCCGCCGGAGGTGGCGCCGGCGATTAATTCACGGCTCGCTGCATCCCCTGCGGCAAATACGCCGGGCACGGTGGTCTGGCAATCGTCGTCGATCACCCGCAGGCCACCGACGCCACGGATGGTGCCTTCCGGGTGCAGGGTGACGGGAAACCTGTCGCGATAAGGGTCGATGCCCCTGCGGTCAAAGGGCAGCATCAGGTTCGGCTGGATACTCGGCAGTTGCGCGCGGATCTGCGCCGGTACGCGATTCAAGCGGCAGTACACCGGCCCATTGAGCAAGGCCTTGGCCAGGGACTCGGTAAAGGTCGGGCCGGTAGCGATATTCAGGGGCCGGTCGGCGGCGTCGAAATACTCGCCAAAGCTGTACACCATCGACCGCGTCATGCTGCTGCCCGCTGCCGCGATGCAGTAATAACTGGAGAACTCCATGCCCGACAGTTCGGCTCCTGCCTCGGCGGCCATCAGGTAGCCGTCGCCTGTGTTGGTGTGGCTGCCGAGCAAGCGTGAGAGAAAGGCGCAGCCGCCGCTGGCCAGTACCACCGCGCCAGCGCGGACCTGCCAGTCGCCACCGGCTTGGCGACGCCAGCCTCGGGCGCCGGCCACCGTGCCCTGGTCATCACGCAGCAGTTCCAGCGCCGGATGGTGATCGAGGATCGTCACGCCGTTGTCCAGCGCCAGGCGGCGCATGCCTCGCAGGTATTCCGGGCCGCGCAGGCCGCGATACTGGGTGATGCCGCGTTCGTCCTGCGGGAAATCGTAATAGCCGCTGAGGGTCGGCAGGCTGGTCCAGGTGGTGTCGATGATGCGTGACATCCAGCGCGCATCGGCCAGGCCGTAGGCGGTGCCCAGGCGTTTGTCGATCGCCGCTTCTCGGGCGCCGGGCGTGGGGGGAACCCACCAATGACCAGGTCCGGCAGTCGCGGTAACGCCACTGGTGCCGCAATAGCCCTTGTCTACCAGGATCACGCGTACGCCTTCGCGGGCGGCGGCGACGGCGGCCCAGGTGCCGGCCAGGCCGCCTCCTATTACCAGCACATCGCAAGTCAGTTCAGTCATGCCAGCGGCCTCAAAAGTTGTATGCCAGGCGGGTGTAGTAATACGCACCGCCGAAACCGAACGGCGAGAACTGCCCGTATTCATAGCCACCCGCCCAGTCCTTGATGCCTTTTTTGTCCGGGTATACGTTGAACAGGTTGTTGGCCCCCAGCGCCACCGTCAGGTGCTTGGTGAGGTCGTAGGCGGCGTCGACATCGCTGATTCATTTGGCGCTGAACTTGCGGTCGTTCACCGGGTTGTTGTCGCCTTCGGTGTAGCTGCCGAAACGGGTCAGGGCCAGGTTCAGGGTGTAGGCGCTGACTTTCCAGTTGGCCGCCAGGATCAGTTTCGATTGCGGCGTGGCGACGGTCAGGTCTTTTTGCAGGCGACGGTCGAACAACTGGTAGCCCGAACCGAGGCTGGCGAGTTTGGCCGGGGTGTCCTGGAGTTTTTCGATCTTGGTCTGGTTCCAGTTATAGGCCGCGCTCCAGCGGATTTGCCCGTATTGCTCAAGCTGCTGGCGGTACTCGTTGATGATGTCGACGCCTCGGGTGCGCGTGTCCACGGCGTTGGTGTAGTACTGCGCGTACAGGCCCGGCGACAAGCCGTTGGCCGCAAGGATCTGCGACACAGCAGGCCCGCCCAGCAGGCTGGTGGATACGATCCGGTCGCGGATGCCGATCTGGTACAGGTCGGTGGTCAGCCGGTAGTTTTGCGTGGGTTCGTAGGTGAAGCCGAAGCTGTAGTTCAGGGACTTTTCCGGCTTGAGTTTTTCTGCGCCCAGGGCTTGTGCTTCGGGGGTGTCCACCGGCAGCACCTTGACCGGCACAGACACCTGTTCGCCATTGACTACGCCACCAGACGTGAAGGTGGACGAGGCATAAATAGTCTGCGCCAACGACGGTGCGCGAAAGCCGTTGTTGACGGTACCGCGCAGGGCGAATTCCGGGGTGATCTTGTAGCGCGTCGACAGCTTGCCGCTCCAGGTGCTGCCGATGTCCTGGGTGTAGCGCTCGTAACGTGCCGCCGCGCCGACGTACCACTTGTCCGTTACGTCCAGCCCCAGGTCGACATAGCTGGCGACGTTGCTGCGGCTGATCTCGCCGGCATCGGCGGGGCTGGTGCCGTTATAGGAGGCCAGGCCCGGCAGGGGCGTGCGGCCGGCAAACGGGCCGCTGGGAATCACGTAGTCGCCGGGGGTATAGGAGGCGTAATCGCCAGGCTCGATCTGATACTTCTCCCAGCGGTATTCAAAGCCGAATGCAGTTTGCAGTGGATGGCTCAGGCCAATGTCGAAGGCGCGACTGAGGTCGAGGTTGTTGGTCCATTGATCGAAGATCTGCGAGGCCAGGTTGAACGAGGTCGGGCTGGTGGGACCCCATGACGGGTTCAGCGTGTTGTTCGCGTTGAGTGTGGAATCGTCTTCGCCCCAGGTGGAGCTGATGTCGTAGTCCCAGCCGCCCACCAGGCCCTTGAAGCCGCCGGCGACCTGGAAGTCTTTGGTGCGATTGCGCCGTTGGGCGTGGATGCCGTCGGGGTAGGGCGTGTTCGGATCGCCGGCCAGGGAATAGATATCATTGGGGCGGTAGTTGCCGGTGACCTTGGTGGTTTCCATGTAGCTGGCGGTGGAGAACGAGTAGAACTTCAGGTCGTCCTGGAGCGGCAGTTCGAGGTTGTAGCTGGCGTTCGTGACTTTTTCACGGCCCAGGCCATAACTGGGGTTCCAGCCATGACGGTTGACGCTTTGGTCGCGGCTGTCGGGGAGCCCGGGTGTGCCGTAGAGGTTGCCGGTGGCGCTGGCGCTGCGGTCGAAGGGTTCTTGTTCCTTGCTGTCCAGCGCCAGGTTGGCGAAGCCGTCGTTGGGCAGGGCCAGGCCGTAGTTGGCGGTCTGGTGCACGGTGTCGCCGTCGCCGGCACCGTAGCGGCCGAACGAGGTTTCAGCACTGCCGCCGCTGTCGTTTTCCTTGAGAATGATGTTGATCACTCCGGCAATGGCGTCCGAGCCGTATTGCGCGGAGGCACCGTCGCGCAGCACTTCGATATGGTCGATGGCCGACACTGGAATCAGGTCCAGGTTGACGGGCACCGCCGCCGTGCCGATGCGGGCGAGGTTGTTGATCAGCGCGGTGTTGTGCCGGCGCTTGCCGTTGACCAGTACCAGCACCTGGTCGCCCGACAGGCCGCGCATGGTCACGCCGCGCACCGACCATGAAGTGCCGCCGCCATTGATCGCCGGCAGGTTGAACGACGGCAGCAGGCGCGCGAGCAGCTCTTTGAGGCCGACCTTGCCGCTGGCCTGCAATTGCTCGGCGCTGATCACGTCGATAGGTGAGGGGCTGTCGGCAATGGTGCGGGCCTGGTTGCCGCGATTGCCGGTGACCACTACGGTGCCCAGGGTTTTGTCGGTGGCGTCGGCGGCCTGGGCGTGGATGCTCACCGCCAGCAGGCTCAAGGCTGCGGCGGCGCGATAGTCGAATCTGGAAGCACTCATGACGCGGATTCCTGAAAGTGGGGCACACACGCTCGCCTGGGCGGGCATTCGCCAGGGACGGAGAAAATATTCAAGTGAACTCAGGTCTCGTGTGGGAGCTGGCTTGCCTGCGATCGCGGTGGGTCAGTCAGTGCATCTGTAACTGATACACAGCCATCGCAGGCAGCCAGCTCCTACAGTTGATCTGCGGTGCTCTGTCAGGCCGCGTTGGCCGCTCTTACCCGGTGCGGAATATCGTCATAGGCAATCAGCACCCGCTCCATGCGGCGCGGGTAGTCGCCGTAGTTGTAGACCGGGTAGTGCAGGGTCGAGCGGTTGTCCCAGAAGGCTACCGAGCCGGGCTGCCATTTGAATCGCACCTGGTGTTCCGGCTTGTTGAATTCCAGCAGCAGGCGGTCGATCAATTGCTTGCTTTGCTCTGGCGTCCAGCCGATCACCGAGGGGTTTTGCGAGAAGTTGATGAACAGGCCGTCTTCACCGGTTTCCGGGTGGGTGCGCACCAGCGGGTGGGCGAGGATCGGGTAGTCGTAGCCGACCTTGTCCAGGGCCTTCTTGAAGTCGTGGACCACGTACAGGTCGTCGATTTGCGCACGCAGTTCATCGGGCAGGGCGCGGTACACGGCGCCGGTATCGGCCCATAAGGTATCGCCGCCGACTTCGGGCAAGTCCACCGCGCGCAGCACGGCGCCGAGGGTGGGCTTAAGCAACCAACTGGTGTCGGTGTGCCAACGGCCACTGATGCGCGGGCCGTAGAGTTTGCGTTCGTCCTGGGCTTCGATCAGGTGCGCTTGCGGGCGGGTCGGGTCGTTTTGTTGGGTGGTGGGGTGAACGTACAGTTCGCCGAATTCCTGGGCGAAGGCGATCTGCTGTTCGGTAGTGATGGCCTGGTCGCGGAAGAACAGCACCTTGTGCTTGAGCAGCAACTGGCGCAGTTCGTCGCGCAATGCTTCGGTCAGCGGCTGGCGCAGGTCAATGCCGGCAACCTCGGCGCCAATGGTAGATTCCAGGCGGGTAACGTACAGGGCGGTGGACATGAAGGGTTCCTCTCGTTTTGTAGGTTCAGCCTCCGCCTGGAGAGGGGTCGGACGTTCAGTGGGCCTGCACCGGTCAAGGTGCAGGCGCGGGGTTTATTTAGATCACATAAAAACCATGGGTGCCGTCGCGGGCCAGTTGGTCCACCAGGCCGAACTCCCAATCCAGGTAGGCCTGCATGGCTTCCCGTGGGCTATCGGTGCCTTCATACGGCCGGCGATAGCGGTCGGTACGCGGGGAGGCGAGGTGGCTTTCACCTTCCTCCAGCGGCAATTGCGCGGCGATCCAGCTGGCGGTGCCGTCTTGCAGCAGGAACACTTGCTTGCCGGTCAGCGCCTCGACTTCGGCCACTGCCAGGCGCGCCAGTTGGCTGCTGCCGCAGGTCAGTACATAGCGCTGTGCAGACGGCACCCTGGCCAGAGCTTCGGGCAGTTGCGCGCGCAGTGCCCACCAGGCGCCGGGGATGTGGCGCTTGACGTAATTGGCGCTGCTGGTGAAATCGAGCACGGCGGTGTCGCCATGGGCCAGCCAGTCGGCGAGGGTCTGCGGGCTGATCAGTTCGGCCTGTTGCGGTGGTGGCACCGGCGCCTGCCACGGGCCTTGTTCGCTGAAGTGCGCCGGTTGCAGGTCATCCAGCACGTGCACCTCCCAACCCAATTGCGCGAGCCAGGAAGCGGACATATTGGCCCGCACGCCGTCGTCATCCGCCAGCACCAGGCGGGCGCCGCGCACGCTGGCGACGTGGTCGGTTTCCTGCACCAGCTGGCCGCCCGGTGTCGAGCGCGCGCTCGGCAGGTGGCCGGCTTCAAATTCTTCCGGGGTGCGCACATCGAACAGGTAAGTGGTGCGTGCCGGTTCCTGCTGCCAGCGTTTCAGGTCGGCGAGGGTGGCACGGCCAACGCGGGCTTTGTCGGCAACGCTGCGGGCATCCTTGGCGGCGACCTGGCGATGTTCTTCGCTGGTGGGCGCAAAGCGCCGGGACTGGCCGTGCTGCAGCTTTTGCCCGGCCAGGGTCCAGCCGATGGTGCCGTTGCGCAGGGCCGACACCGGGTTGGCGATGCCGGCATTGATCAGCGACTGGGTGCCGATGATGCTGCGGGTACGCCCGGCGCAATTGACGATGATTTGGGTGGCAGGGTCCGGTGCCAGTTCACGGGCGCGCAACACCAACTCGGCGCCGGGAACGCTGATGCCGGTGGGAATGCTCATGGTCTGGTATTCATCAAAGCGGCGGGCGTCGAGGACCACCACGTCGGCGTTGCTGTCGAGCAAGGCCTGGACTTCTTCCGCCGCCAGCGACGGCGTATGGCGCTGGCTTTCCACCAGTTCGCCGAAGGATTTGCTCGGCACGTTGACGTCGATAAACAGCTCGCCGCCCGCGTCACGCCAGCCGCTCAAGCCGCCTTCCAACAGGCTGACCTGGGTGTAGCCGAGTGCCTGCAAACGCTGCGCGGCGATCTGCGCCAAGCCTTCGCCGTTGTCGTAGACGGTGACGTGAGTGTCACGCCGCGGAATGCGCGAGTACACCTCCAACTCCAATTTGGACAGCGGTATGTTGGCGGCAAACAGTGGATGGGATTCGGCGAATGGCGCTTCTTCGCGCACATCCACCAGGGCGACTTCTTCGCGGTCCAACAGTGCCTGACGAATCTGGGCGAACGTACGGGTGGGCAGGGTACTCATAAGGCAGGGCTCTCTTTTGACGAGGCATCTTTAGACAAATCCCAGATATTCGGGAGAAAGGCGTTGGAATAACCGGAGATAAACAATTTTTCGCTGCCGTCGGGTTGATACACCGCGCGGCGTACGGCACCGATATTGGCGCCGTACACATGAATGCTGATGGACACTTGGTCGCTGAAGGCATTGCTGACCTGGTGGAGGTCACCAATCTTGGGTGACACGGCCTCAACCTGGCCGGGCTCAAGCTGAATGCGTTTGCCGTCGGCAACCAGGGCGCCCTCGGCATTGCGCTCAAAGCCCTGTGAATACTCGGAACCGCGCAGCATGCCGATCAACCCCCACACCCGGTGATCATGGATAGGCGTGGTTTGCCCTGGCCCCCATACGAAGCTGACGATACTGAAGCGCTGCCGCGAATCGGCATGCAGCAAAAACTGCTGGTAGCGCTCGGGATTGGGTTGGGCAAACTCGTCCGGCAGCCAGTCATCATGGCTGACCAGTTGCGCCAGCAGCTTGCCGCCGCGGTGCAGCAGGTCGCCTTCGCGAGGGTTGCCATCGATCAATTCCGCCAGGGCGCCAATGAATGCTCTGAGTCTCTCCGGGTGTCGGGCCTGGGTCATGACAATTCCATTCTGGGTGGTTCGTGGTGATGGGTTTATCTAAGCATAATGTTTATGTTTAATATGCTATTTTTTAATGATTAGGTTATAGCCGAAAGTAATTTAGAACCGGTGTGAATAGCGTTAGACGTTATCGATAAGCCGTCGGGCTATCCACGCATCGGTAATGGAACTATGCTTCAGACTGCTTCGAACTATGCTTTTCAAACATCTTAATGACTGATCTCTATGTGCGGCCCAAATGAAAATTGACGATATCGATGCCTTTGTCGAAGTGATTCGTTGCCAGTCCATCAGCCATGCCGCCGAGTCGTTGCAATTGACCCAGCCGGCGATCACCCGCCGCGTGCAGAACTTCGAGCAGGCGCTGGGAGTCGAGTTGTTCGACCGCAACACCAAGCCGCTCAAGCCGACGCTGATCGGTACCCGGGTGTATGAACAGTGCCGTCTTATCCTGCGGGAAATGGACGCCCTGCGCGAACTGGTGGCCACCGATGCGCCTCCCACCGGGCTGTTGCGCCTGGGCGTGCCGCAAACCATTGGCGACGTGGTGCTGCTCGATGCCCTCAAGCACCTGCGCACCGAATACCCCGACCTGCGCGCCCAAGTGGCGACGGGCTGGGGCAGCCAGCTGGTGGGCAAGATCGAACGCGGTGAACTGGACGCCGCAGCGGCGCTGTTTCCGGCGGGCAAGATCTTCCCCGACAACGTGGTCGGTGAGTCGATTGGCAAGATGGAGCTGGTGGTGGTCTGCGCCAAGGCTCAGTTGCCGAAGAAACCGTGCAAGTTGGCGGATGTGTACCAGAGCGGCTGGATCCTCAACCCTGATGGCTGTGGTTTCCGTGCCGGGTTGCAACGGACCTTGTCGGACCAGGGCCTGGCATTGCGGGTCAACCTGGAAACCTTCGGCACCGAGTTGCAGTTGGGGCTGGTTGCTGATGGCCTGGGCCTGGGGCTTGTACCGCGCCCGCTGCTGGAGCGCAGCGCCCACCGCGATCAACTGGCGGTGATGCCACTCAAGGATTTCAAGCCGGTGATGGACCTGTGGCTGATCTACCCGCACTTTTTGGGCAACCTGCAAGGGCCGGTGGACGCGTTTGGCAAGCTGGTGGCGGCGTCGTTGCACAAAATCAAAAACGCAGCCTGAGCTGACATGCATCACCCCCTGTAGGAGCGAGCTTGCTCGCGAAAGAACGTACCGTCACCGCGTGCATTCAGGATGCCAGCGTTATCGTTGACGTCTTTCGCGAGCAAGCTCGCTCCTACAGGTTGTAAAAAACAACGGGTTATGAAAAAAAATGATAATTAGCTTAGATTAAAATGTGCTTTTTATTATTATTTTCTATCCCATAGGCTTGCCTGGAAGTCCTTAAGGCCATCCAGGAAGTTTTGCCATGAGCAGCGTCAGTCCGTTATCCAGCGTCTCGAAAAATGTCCGCCAGCGGGTCACGCCTGAAGAGTGGGAGGTTCGCGTCAAGCTGGCCGCTGCTTATCGGCTGGCCGCGCTGTACAAGTGGACCGACCACATCTACACCCACTTTTCCGCCCGCGTGCCAGGCCCTGACGAGCATTTCCTGATCAACGCCTTCGGGTTGTTGTTCGATGAAATCAACGCCTCCAACCTGGTCAAGGTGGACATCGACGGTACCATCGTCGACGACCCCACCGGCCTTGGCATCAACTACGCCGGCTACGTGATTCACAGCGCCATTCACGCCGCCCGCCACGACCTGCAGGCCGTGCTGCACACCCACACCCGTGACGGCATCGCTGTCTCGGCGCAGAAGGACGGTTTGCTGCCGATCTCCCAGCACTCCATCGGTTTCTCCGGGCGCGTGGCGTATCACGGGTACGAGGGCGTGGCCCTGGATCTGGACGAGCAGGAGCGGCTGGTAGCGGACCTGGGCGACAAGAGCGTGATGATTTTGCGTAACCACGGGCTGTTGACTGCAGGCGTCAGCGTTGAGCATGCGTTCCAGCAACTGCAAGGGTTGGAGCGCGCGTGCAATATCCAGATTGCGGCGCAGGCGGGTGGCAATGCGGAGCTGATCTTCCCACCGGCCGAGGTGGTGGCCAAGGTCGAGCAGCAGGCCAAGGTGTTCAGCAGTGGTGACGGCCCTGGTGTGGCGCGGCACTGGAATGCGTTGATCCGGCAGTTGGAGCGCACGGACACCGACTACAAAAACTGAGGCTGGAAACACAATCTCCAAGCCGACGAAAATCTATTGTGGGAGCGGGCTTGCTCGCGAAGGCGGTGTGTCAGTCAATACATGTGGCGACTGATTCAGCGTATTCGCGAGCAAGCCCGCTCCCACATTTGATCGTTATGCCTTCAAGCACGGTGTCTGGTTTGAAATCAGAAACTGTACTTCGCCGTCACGGTGAAATTGCGCGGGTCGCCGTAGACGTCATACGGGCTCCAGGTGCTGTTGCTGGCAATCCCCTGGTAGTACTTTTTGTCGAATACGTTGTTGACGTTCAGCCGGGTGTCGAGGTGTTGGTTGACCTTGTAGCCCACCATCAACCCCACCAGCGCGTAAGCCTCCTGTTCTATGTGGTAGGGGCCAAAGCTTGAGTTGCTGCCCTTGTTGAACGTGCTGGTCTGGCTATACAGGTTGGCCCCCACGCGCCACTGGTTGAGTTCGCCGGGGAGGGTGTACACGGTGTTCAACTTGAACATATGGCGCGGCAAGTCGGTGTCGAACAGGCGGCCTTCCTTGCTTGAGTCGGCGTCCTTGCGGTACTTGGCCTGGGCGAATGTGTAGCCAGCGCCCACTTGCCAATCCGGGGTCAGTGCACCAATCAGCTCAAGGTCGATGCCCTGGCTGCGGACCTTGCCGGCGGCTTCATAGCAATAGACGCCGTCGCCACTGCGCGCGCATTGGGCTTGATCATCAAGCAGGGCGGCGCGGTTTTGCTGGTCGATCTGGAAAATCGCCGCGCTGGCATTCAGTGCACCGCCGAAGTATTCACCCTTGATGCCGATCTCGTAGTTTTTGCCTTCGATGGGCTTGATCACCGAGTTGTCGTTGGCCACTTCACTTTGCGGCATGAAGATGTCGGTGTAGCTGGCGTATACCGAGTGATGCTCATCCAACTCATAGATCACACCGGCGTAGCGGGTCACGTTGCGGGTGACCTTGTAGTCGGCGTTGGTGTAGTAACCGTCGTTGATCTGGTTGTAGATCGAGGTGGTGTCGTACCAGTCCAGCCGCGCGCCAAGGATGACTTTCAGCGGGTCGGTAATGCTCCAGCGGGTGGTCACGTAGAGACCTTCCTGGTCGACATTTTCGCTGAGGTTGTAGCTGTCTGGAATATCGGGTTTGGGCACGCCGCGAGGGTTGAAGTTGATGATATCGGCTACCGGGATAAACATATTCCCACCGGTGCCGCTGGTCTTCAGTTGGCGCTTGCTGGCGCCCACCACCAGTTCATGTTGGCGCCCAAAAAGGCTGAACGGGCCTGTGGCATAGGCATCGTAGGTGGACTGGTCGTAGTTGCGGGCCTGGTTGAATACGCGCTGCTGGTAAGGGCCGTAGTGCTCCAGCACGGCACCGGTCATCGAGAAGTCGGACCAGTTTTTCGAGGCGGCCAGGTGCAGTCGCCAGTCGTTGTCGAAGCGATGGTCCAGCTCGGCAAATACCGTTTTATTGTCGACATCCTGGTGGCTCCAGCTGTAGCCGAACGTCTTGGAGCGGGAAAAATTGGCATGGCTGCCGTCGCTGTTAACCGGCAAACCGCCCCAGTTGATGTTGTTGTTATCGTTCTGATCCGAGGCACCGAGTGTCAGGGTGGTGTTGTCTGTCAGGTCGAACTCGCTGATGCCGTAAAACACCCCGCGTTCGCGGCCGGCGTAATCCTGGAAACTGTCTTTGTCCTGATACGCACCGACAAATCGTCCGCGTACGCTGGCGTTGTCGTTGAGCGGGCCGGAAACGTCCAGCTCCGAGCGGTAATTGTCCCAACTGCCGGCACTGGCGCTCACGCTGGCCTGGAACTCCCGGGTCGGGCGCTTGCGCACCATGTTGATTGCCGCGGAAGGGTTACCCGCGCCCTGCATCAGGCCGGTGGCGCCGCGCACGATTTCCACGCGGTCGTAGGGCGCCATGTCGGCAGCGGCGACCCAGTCGGCGTTGTAGGTGGTCGGCAGGCCGTCGAACATCAGGTTGTTGATGGGGAAACCACGGGAGAAATACTCGCTGTTGGCCGGACGGGCTGCGGCCATTCGCAGGCCGGGCGCGGCCTGGACTACATCGTCGAGGCTGCGCATGCCTTGGTCATCCATGCGCTGGCGGGTGATCACCGTCACCGACTGCGGCGTCTCGCGCAGGGATAACGGCAGCTTGGTGGCTGTCTGCATGACGCCGGTGGCATAGGAGCCCGTGTTTTCTGTGGTAGCGCCCAGCGCCGTGGCATTGATGTTGGTCGCGCCCAGCTCCAATGCGCCTTGAGCGTCGGCCCGTGGCACCAGCAGGTAGCTGCCGTTGGCTTGCTGTACGGCGGTATAACCGCTGCCGGCAAGAATCCGCGCAAGACCTTCAGTCACGCTGTATTGGCCAGTCAGGCCAGCGCTGGTTTTACCGGCAGTCAGGCTGGCGTTGGCCGACAGCGCAATTGCCGCTTGCCGGCCAAACTGGCTCAGTGCCTGGTCCAGCGGACCGCCTGCAATGCTGAAGGAAATTTGCTGGTCTGCCGTCTGCGCGTGAGCACTCTGAACGAACAGGCTTTCGCCGAGCACCAGTCCACCAAGCAGGACCAGGCTGAGAGTTGATGCGCAGGTGCTGCTGCGCGGCCCAGGGATGGAGCGGTATTTCATGGCGGGTTTCCGAAGTAAGAAAGGCGACTTCCCCGCCACTGCAATGAGCGGGATTCGCCCATAAGCCAAACGAGAATGAAAAACCTGCCGCTTTTTTTTGAATTTTTTTCTGCGTATCAACGCGCGACGAAGGTGACCCAGTACCGTGTGCGTCGCTGGACAGCCACCGGCAGGCTCTGTTCGAGCATCGTGAAAATTTGCTCAGTGTCGTTCAGCGGGTAAGAACCGGTCAGCCGTAAATCTGCTACTGCCGGATCGCAACGCAAAACACCGGGCAGGTAGCGCGACAGCGCCTGCACGAAATCGGCCAGGCGCATGCGCTCGGCCACGATGAAACCGTCGATCCATGCCGTATCCGCCAGGTTGGCCGGTTGCGCAGGGTAGACCCGGCTACTGCTGATCCACGCTTGTGAACTGGCCTGTATGACTGACGCTTCGCCGCCGTCCTTTAAACGGGCCGCAACCCGGCCGCTGCTGACGGCCACCAGCGTGCCGCGCCCATCGTCTTCACGCCTGACGGTAAAGCGTGTGCCCAGCGGTTGCAGGCGAGCCTCGGCGGTATACACCAGCAACGGCCGACCGGCTGGGTCACTGGCGGTGAGCACGTCGATTTCGCCCTGGCGTAAGGTCAGCCGTCGCTCCGTTGCATCGAATTGCACATCCAGCAGCGTGCGGGTGTTGAGCCATATTTGCGTGCCGTCGGCCAACGTATGGTGGCTACGCTCGCCGGTAGCGGTGTGGTAATCCGCCAGGGCGCTTTGCACCCAGAAGCTGTCGCTGGCCTGCCAGGCGGTACTGCCCAGCAACCCGGCCCCCAGCAGTATCTTGAGGACCTGGCGACGGTCACGGTCCGGGGTTCGGGTTTGCTGCAGTGTCTGGCGCGCCAACGGCGAGCTCAGTTGATGGCTGCGCCGTTGCAGCTGTTGGGCCAGGGTTTTGAAGCGTTGCCACGCGCGCTCGTGGTGGGGATCGCTCTCGCGCCACCGTTGCAGTTGCTCCTGCTGTTGCGGGCTGATCTCGCCGGATTGCGCGAGGGTAAACCAGGCCAGCGCCTGATCGTGCACCGATTCGGGAATCGGCGTTTCCTGACCCTCGTGAACGGGCATGGCGTTCATTCGAACTGGCTGGCGTAGCACAGGGCAAACGCCTTGCTCATGGACTTTTGCACCTTGTCGACACTCATGCCTAACTGGCTGCCGATTTGTTTGTAGGTCAGCCCGTCGAGTTGCGACAGCAGGAAGATTTCGCGCATGCCGGCGGGCATGCCATGCAGCAATTCATCGACTTCCACCAGCGTTTCAATCAGCAGGTATTTGTCTTCGGGCGACATTTCCATCGCCTGTGGCTGCTCGGCGAGCACCTGCTGGTAAGCGCGCTCTACCGCCTGGCGCCGCCAACGGTTGATCAGCAGGCTATTGGCAATGGTGGCGAGGTAGGCCAGGGGCTGGCGTAATTCATTGATCGGCCGCCGCGCGCCGATGATGCGCACGAACGTATCCTGGGCGAGGTCATCGGCGTCGGCAGTTTCGTGCAGGCGTTTGCGCAACCAGTTTTTCAACCAGCCACTGTGCTCCAAATAGAGATGTTCGACGTCCTTTTCGAAACTGCTGTGGTTGGTCATGGAGTACAGCTGCCGGCTAGTGATTGATAACTATTCTCAACTTTAGCGTGGCGGACGGGTTGGATGCAATCGGTGATTTTCATTGCCGTAGCTGGCGGACCCGCTACGGCAGGGTGCTGTCAGGCGACTTTATCGGCGGCCTGGCGCTCACGTTCAGCCACTAGTTGGCGGGTCAGCGGGATCAGGCGTTTGCCATAATCGATGGCGTCATTGAGCGGGTCAAAACCACGAATCAGGAAGGTGGTGATGCCAAGGTCGTAGTAGTCGAGCAGGGCCTCGGCCACTTGCTCGGCGGTGCCTACCAGCGAAGTGGAGTTACCTTGGGCGCCCAGCAAGCCGGCGATGCCTGTCCACAAACGTTTGTCCAGACGTGAGCCCTGGGCGGCCGCTGCGAGCAGCCGACGAGAGCCTTCATTCGGCGGTTCACGTCGCACAAAACCACTTTGCTCGACCAGGGCGGTGGCTTGTTCGAGGATTGTTTCTGCACGGGCCCACGCCAGTTCCTCGGTCTCGGCCAAAATCGGTCGCAACGACAAACTGAAGCGAATCGTGCGCCCATGCTTGGCGGCTTCGGCGCGCACCTGAGTCACCACTTCGCGCACCTGCTCGTAGGTTTCACCCCACAGTGCATAGACGTCTGCATGTTTGCCGGCCACGGCGATGGCGGCCGCTGACGAGCCGCCGAAGTACAGCGGGATATGCGGCTGTTGCGGCGATTTCACGGTCGAAAATGCACCCTCTACCTGGTAGTAGGCGCCGTCATAGTCGAACGGTTTTTCGCTGGTCCATTCCTGGCGCACCACGCTCAGGTATTCGTCGGTACGGGCATAGCGTTCGTCCTTGCCGATGTGGCTGCCGTCGGCGCGCAGTTCGCGGTCGTCGCCACCGGTGATGATGTGCACGGCCGTGCGTCCGCCGTTGAATACGTCCAGGGTGGTGAATTGCCGTGCGGCCAGGGTTGGCTGGGCGAAACCGGGCCGATGCGCGATCAGAAACTGCAGCTTCTTGGTGACACTGGCGGCGTGTGAAGCGATCAGCGTGCTGTCCGGGCTGTTGGAGTGGAAGGCCACCAGTGCACGGTCAAAGCCGGCTTCTTCATGGGCACAGGCAACGGTTTCGACATAGTCGGGTTGCAAGGTCGGGCCACTGCGTGGATGGATTTCCGAGGCGTGGTGGCCGCCGATGTAGCCGATAAATTCAATGCTCATGGTCAGTTCCTTTTCGTGGGGGGATGGATCAGAAGTCATAGGCCAGCTTGCTGTACCAGAAGCCGCCGCCGGGATAGAAAGGCGGGTTGCCGTACAGGTTCAGGCCGACAGCCGAGGGCACGGCGTTTTTGTCCGGGCGTACGTCGAAGATGTTGGTGCCGCCGATGCTCAAGGTGATGTTGTCGAGCAGGGTGTAGGAGATATCGAGGTCGGTGATCCATTTCGCGCCGAAGGTGCGGTCGCCGCTTTCCAGCTGCTGCAAAGTCTTGACCTTGCCGTAGCGGGTGGTTTGCAGGTTGATCGCCAGCTCCGAGAGTTTCCAGTTGGCGCCGAGGATCCACTTGGTGCGCGGCTGGGCATCGGTAAGGTCGCCCTGACGTGCGCGACCGACCCAGGTCAGGCTGCCGCCGCTGTTGTTGCCCAGGCCCTGAAGCGCCCCAGGTGCCTGTTTGAGGTCGGTGATGACGGTGTCGTTGTAGTTGAAGGCCGCGTTCCAGCGCACCTCGCCCAGGGCGCCGAAGTCGGTGAAGTGATCGGCGACCACATCAACGCCTCGGGTACGTGTGTCGAAGGCGTTGGCGTAGTAGGACGTCCAGGTGGACGGGTCGACGCCCAGGCCGTTGAGGATCGGTGTCAGCGCCGGGCCGTAGAGGCTTTCTGTGCGGGCGATGCGATCGGAGATTTCGATCCAGTAGGCATCCACGGTCAGGCTGGTGCGCTTGGCCGGCTGCCAGGTGAAGCCGATGCCGGCGTTGCGCGATTTCTCCGGGTCCAGGCTTTGCGCGCCCAGGGCTTTGGCCAGCGCCGAATTAACCGGCGCAATGCGTGTCACCGCCGGGACGATGGTGCCGTCCGGGGCCGCGCCGACGCGGTTGTCGGTGATGCTGTAGCCGATCTGCGTCAACGATGGCGCGCGAAAACCGCTGCCGACCGTGCCGCGCACGGCCACGGTGTCCGTCAGCTCATAGCGAGAGTTGACCTTGGCGCTGACGGTGTTGCCCGAGTCATCATCAAAGTGTTCGGCGCGCGCAGCCAGATCGATAAACAGACGCTCGACGGGAGTGATCCCGAAGTCGACATAGGCCGCGTAATTATTGCGCTTGATGCTGGTTTCATCCTGGGGCGCGATGGTCGCCGCCGCCTGTGCCGCGATCGCCGCCAACTGACCGGCAAGCGGGTTGGGCTGGCCGTTGGGCAAGGTCGCCGGAAAGCGATAACCGCCCACGGCATAGGCCTGCGGGTCGCCGGCAAACGTACTGAAACGCTCCCAGCGATGTTCCAGGCCCGCCGATACTTGCAGCGGAAAACCAAAAAGGCCGTCGAAGGCGCGGGTGATGTCGAGGTTGTTGACCCACTGATCGAAGCGGTAGGTAGCCAGGTCATCGAAGGAGGTCGGCGACGCCGGGCCCAATGACGGGTTGATCGTCAGGTCGCTGAACTCGTGGTTGGTGTTGCGCCCGTAGGTGGTGCTCAGGTCCCAGTCCCAGCCGGCGGCAAGGCCCTTGGCGCCGAACAGGAACTGGTAGTCCTTGTCGTTCAGGTTGTTGAGCGGGTAGTAACCGTCGGGAAACAGCTCGGGAATGTTGGCGTTGCCGTTGGGGTAACGAAAATAGTTGTTGATGACGGCCTTGCGCTCGCCGTACGTGGCGTAGGAATACAGTTTGGTTTGTTCGTCCAGGGGCAATTCGGCGTTGTAGCCGAGGTTGAAGGCCTTGATCTGCGGGTCACCATTTTTCACCCCGACCCGGTCCCAGGTGGCGTTGCGTGGGTCGCCGGGAAAGTAGGCCTGGTTGGTGGCTTTCTCGTTCCAGCTTGCATCACCGCGTCGCCGCGCATCACCCGACAGGTGCAGGAAACCACCGTCGCCCAGGGCAAAGCCGATGTCGCCTTCGGTCTTGGTCACTTCACCTTCGCCGCTGTAGAGCTTGCCGTAAGTCACCCCCAGGTGGCCGCCCTCGGCGCTGGATTTGAGGATCACGTTGATCACCCCGGCAATCGCGTCCGAGCCGTATTGCGCTGCGGCGCTGTCCTTGAGCACCTCGATGCGTTCCACCGCACTGATGGGGATCATGTCGATGTCCACCGAGTTTGCGCCGCTGCTGTCGGTAGAGCCGTTGGCGGGCAGGGCGCTGTTGTGCCGGCGCTTGCCGTTGACCAATACCAGCGTGTAAGCCGGCGCCAGGCTGCGGTTGGAGAGGGGGCGGATGGTGGAATTGTAGCCGGCGATATTGGTGCCGTAGTTGAACGACGGCAGCAGCTTGGAGATAGCTTCAGTGAGGTCGGCGCGGCCGGTTTTCAGTAATTGCTCGCCCGTCACCACGTCAATCGGTGCCGGGCTTTCGGCCACGGTGCGCTGAGTGCCGCGTATGCCGGTGGAGATCACCGTGACCTTATCCAGACGCGTGTCTTTGGCCTCCTCGAGGTCTTCGGCTTTCAGTGCCGGGCTCCCCAGGACCATGCCGCAGGCGGCGAGGCTGATCAGCAAGGGGGAGCGTTTGAAGGGTGTTGCAAGCATGGACACGACTTCCTTTTCAGGCGATGGATTGGAGAGGTTCAAGCCTCCGCCTGGTTTCGGGGTCGGTCTGTGGGGGTCGAAAGTAGGGGCAGTTACGAGGGCCGTAAAATGCCGTTTTGTTCTAAGTTAATTATTAATTTATCAAATTATAATGATTTGTAGATATCAGAAATTCGCATTTTGTGTGTGGCGCCATTCGTGACTTTATTATGCAAATAATTTATTTGGCGGTTTTTGTACCTGACTTTTAATCATATTAGGTTATTCCCAAAAAGACTTTCACTGAGGTTTTTTATGCGATTAGCATGAAAGCGCAGCGGTGCTGCTGGCCATGCTCTTGATGAGGAAGGAAGCCCGATGACTGAAAAGTCGCTTAATCCCAGTTCGTTTTCCATCGACAAGGCCGCGAGCCCCTCCGGCGAGCCTTCAGGAGCGTCCCGGTTGATCCCAGATTGGGTGCGTAACTGGCGCACGCCCGATGTGTTGCTACGCCTGCTCAGTCCGATCGCGCTGCTGTTGCTGTGGGAGTTGGCTTCGCAGTTGGGATGGATCCCGCAACGGGTCATCGCGGCGCCGTCGCAGATTGGCGGCACGCTGTGGGCAATGATCGTGTCCGGCGAGTTGGGCAAACACCTGCTGGTGTCGCTGCAACGGGCGCTGCTGGGCTTAAGCATTGGTGTGAGCATCGGCGTGGTGGCGGCGTTGATCACCGGGCTGTCCAGGCGCGGCGAAGTGATCCTTGATTCACCGATGCAGATGCTGCGCACTATTCCATCCCTGGCGCTGGTGCCGCTGTTTATCCTTTGGTTCGGCATCGGCGAGTTCACCAAAGTTGCGCTGATCGTTACCGGCACCACCTTTCCGGTGTACCTCAACCTGTTCTCCGGTATTCGCAACATCGATCCCAAATTGATCGAGGCCGCCAACACCCTCGGCCTCAACCGCCGCGAGCTGATCTGGCATGTGATTCTGCCGGGCTCGTTGCCTTCGTTTTTTGTCGGCCTGCGTTATTCCCTGGGCATTTCCTGGCTGGCGCTGGTGTTTGTCGAGCAAATCAACACCACCGCCGGCATCGGCTTTTTGGCCAGTGATGCGCGAGATTTCATGCGCACCGACGTGATCGTGATCTGCCTGCTGATCTACAGCGTGCTCGGCCTGTTGATTGACGGTTTGATCCGCACCCTCGAACGTTTTGCCCTGGCCTGGCGCCCATCCTTTGTGAGGAACTGACATGAGCATCGACTCTCTCGCACCCCCGGTGCAGTTGCGTAATGTAGTGCGCCAGTTCGGCCAGCAACGGGTCATCGACGGCCTGGACCTGGACATAGCTCCCGGTGAGTTTGTCGCGCTGCTGGGAGCCAGCGGCTCCGGCAAAACCACTTTGCTGCGCAGCCTCGCCGGGCTCGACAGCATCGACAGCGGCCAGTTGCGCGTGCCAAAGGCCCGCGCAGCGGTATTCCAGGAGCCGCGCCTGATGCCCTGGAAGCGTGCCTGGAAAAACGTGATCCTCGGCCTGCACATTCCCGACGCCAAGGCCCGTGCGGTGCAGGCGCTGACGGAAGTTGGCCTGGCGCATCGACTGGATGCCTACCCGGCGACGCTGTCCGGCGGCGAAGCCCAGCGCGTGGCCCTGGCCCGTGGCCTGGTGCGCGAGCCCAAACTGCTGTTGCTAGACGAACCCTTCGCCGCGCTGGATGCCTTGACCCGGATAAAGATGCACAAGTTGATCATCGAGTTGTGGCGCAAACACACCCCGGCCGTGCTGCTGGTGACCCATGACGTCGACGAGGCGATCCTGCTGGCCGACCGGGTGATCGTGTTGGCCGATGGCAAGATCGCCGAGCAATTGACCATTGATTTGCCCAGGGCGCGGGATACTGGCCAGGAGGGTTTCCAGGCGATTCGGGCGCGGCTGCTGGGATTGTTGGGGGTTGAGGTGGAGGTGCCGGCATCGGCGGCAGCCGTCGGCGTGCGGCGGTTTGCGCATGGGTAAGCGGCGAAGGTCCGCCGAGTAGCGTCTTAGATAACGTTGTAATTTCCCGATGCCTGGGGTCTCATGGGCGCGGTTAATTTTACGTTGAAGGCTGGGCACTCATGCGGGAAGAACTTGCGCAATATGGCGGCATCACCGTCATGATTCCGGCCGCGTTCGTGATCGCCGCCTGGCTGTGGTATTCCAAGCCCCAGGCAGTCAAGTGGTGGGTGGCGACGGTCGCGTGTACTTATTCGATCGTGGCGTTCAGCAAGTTACTGTTCAAGGGCTGGGGCGTGTCCATTCAACACCTGGATATTGCCGTGCTCAGTGGCCACGCCATGAACACGAGTTTGATGGTCACCGTGGCGTTGAGCTTGGTTGCACGTCGGGTCAACCCTGCATTGCGCTGGCCTGCAGCGGCATTCGGGTTACTGATAACCGGCTGGTTCAGTGCTTACTGCGTGGCGCCCTATATTCATCCACTTAACGAAGCACTGGCAGGGGCTTTATTGGGCGCCGTGGCGGCAGTTGCTTTTCTCTGGCGGCTTGAAGTGGTCGACATCAAGGTCTCCCCATCACTCATTGGCGGCGGGTTAGTTCTCCTGCTGTTAAGCGCGCTGATTCCCAAATACAACGCCGAACACCTGCTCAACCGCGTAGCCATCACCGTTTCGGGCGCTGAGCAAGCCTATCTGGAGCCTTCTTGGCGCGCTGAGTCCGAACACATAAAGGCTGAATAACTCGCCAAATCCAGCGCCAGGTTGCTCTCCACCAGCAGCTCCAGCAACACGGTTTGCGAGTTGAATCGCAGGGCATTGCCCCGACGTTGAGCGCCCTTCATTTGTTTGAACAGCGTATGCGTTACCTGCTGCTGTGAACTGCCCCGCAACTGATCAAGCCAGTGCGAAATCGTCTGAGTGTTGCGCGCACGTTGCCCGGCAGCCACCGGCTCGTTACGGGCTATCCCCACAAACCCCTCGAACACAATGGTCAGCCGCTTGAGTGCGTAGGCGCGTCTTAAATAGCTATAGACACTCATGGACGTTCCTCGCTGCAAGAAATGTTGGCCAACAACTCGGCGGTTTTCGCTTGCATGAAGTGGCTGTCGCCGCGGCTTTCCACGCACAGGCAGACGGAGAGGGCGTTACTGACCTGCAATTTGAAACGCCAGTCGGCGAAGACCATGGAGAGTCCGGAGCAGGATTTGTCGGAGTCCAGGGAATTGCTGGCGTATAACCCTTGCATACGCGTTACAACCGCGGTCGAGTTGTTAACTTCGATATAGATGTTTCCCGAAGAAGGGAATAGGCCTATGCGCTCTACCAATAACTTTGTTCTTTTCACGGCTGTCCCTCGCTTCAGTGTCAGGAGGCACTTTATTATGAAGAGAGGGAAAAGTACGGGAATGTTATTTTTTGTCGATTTTCGTGCAGCTGTTATTTGAAAAAAGTACCTATTTTCTCTCGTTAAATTACTGTACGGCTCATCACAGGTGGATGTAGATATTAAGGAAACTCTGAAAAAGACTTCCAACTCTGGTGAAATACGCCTGTCCCACGAACTGAACGGTTGAGCCCCGATGAAGCAAATGTCTTTCGCTGATGCCGAGTA
>Ga0180008_1000798_pt1 | contig 23033 bp, 31 predicted proteins | sample MM_PW_MetaG_FD_121121 | JGI IMG/M metagenome (GOLD analysis project Ga0180008, IMG submission 121121) | Groundwater microbial communities from the Aspo Hard Rock Laboratory (HRL) deep subsurface site, Sweden - MM_PW_MetaG | ecosystem: Environmental > Aquatic > Deep subsurface > Groundwater...
GGATAAACTCACATTTACAGTAACCCGTGATCCTGATGTTTATCTTTATCATATTACTGTTAAGGATAAGTTTTGGGGTGAGTCCGATCCGTCAAATATGGTGTCAACCCCTCCTGCGCCGATACCTCCTATGACCCTGACGATTGGTGTCGGCCCGTAGAAGACCAGGGAATATTTATGCGAATATTGAACGAATTGTGGAAATTTGTTATTAAATTTTGGAAGAGTATAGGAGGATAAAATGGAAGGATTTAAAAATATATTATTGAGTAACACATTTTGGGGTGCTCTTATATCAATTATCTCTCCATACATCGGAAAGATAGGACTGGTTCCATTCACTACTGATGAGAATCAAATGATGGTTGGATTGATAGTTGGAGTTTTAGGTGGGATATATGCTATTATAGGACGTATTATAGCTAAGAGGAAGATTGTACTGGGTAGTGCTAAATAGATGAAAAATAAGGGTGTAATAGGAGTGGTAAATTATGGTATTTTCTACAATAGAAATAATTGGAGTCCTCGTAGTCGCCTGTCTTGTAGTGGGGGGGATAGTGGTGTTGATTAGAAAACCGAAGGTTACACTTAAAGACCATGAAAAACTTGTTGGTGTTGTCAGGGTGTTGGGGGAAACCCAGATTAGTCAAGGGGAAACTCAGATTAGACAGGAAAAGATTCTTGATAATCATGGTGAGCAACTCGCCGAAGCAAGATTGGTTCGTCATGAAATTATTAAAAAGCTCGATAGTGTTGGTGAGAATATTGCAATATTACTTGATAGATCTACACATCGAAGAAAAGAGGATAACTAGATATTGTGGAAAAGCATATCGACAATTTAGTTATAGATAGAGATCGTAAGCAGGATGAGCTTTTAGCAATCGGTAAAAAGATTGCAGAGTCAGCAGTTCCCGCAGTAATTTCATTTATTGATTTATCGGGATCAACACAGATGAAGAGTGAGCGCGAACCTGAAGATTGGCTTGGATATATTTTTAAGTTTATTCAATGTGTTGATAAGTTGGCAGAATGTGCTGGTGGTGTTGTGGTTAAACGTATTGGTGATGAGCTTATGGTTACGTTTAAAGATGTGAAATCGTCAGAATGTTTTCTAGATTCGTTAATTGTGGATACAACCTTGCAACCCTATAAGTATAAAGTTGCAGTGGATTTTGGAAGTGTATATCACTTTCGTTTTATTGAAAGTCTTGCGGATGATCCATACGGTCCTACCGTCGATCGCTGTGCTCGTGTTGCTGGTTATGCTGGAGCTGATACAATTGTTTGTACAAGTTACTATAGAAACCAACTTAGTAATACAAATAACTATACATCTATGGGAACTTTTACATTGCGGGGATTTAGTAAACCTGAAGAATTGTTTTTTCGATCTCTTGTTAGTGTAGATAGTAATGGCTATCTAAAACCAGTTGTTGATATTGTAAAGGAGAAAGAATCTCATATTAATGGGTATAGACCAGAAGGTCGTAAAATTACAGCACAATTTATACGTGAGTTCGGAAAGAGTAAGGTTAGATCATTTCTTGCAAGAGAATTATTGAATGTCCCAAAACTTCCGTACTTACCACGAGATTTTGCTAAGATTACTTGTGGAACTGGTAGTATGACAGAGAAGGAACGTGAATTTATTGGATATTTCGTAGAGTGGGAAGGAGTATTAGAGAACTTTACGAGAAACGATTGTGAGATTATTGTTAGATTATCAGTTGGTAGTCCTAGAGATTTTTATCATAAGCTTGAATTACTTTTACCACTTAACAATCTTGATATTATTAAAACTTTAGAGAAGAGGCAACTTTTACGTGTTAGAGGTATTATCTGTAATATTTTTAGTGGAGTTATAACTCTAAACTATGTAGATATGGAAATTATAGGAGATAAAAATGTCAGATAAAAGTACTTGGAAAGAGATAGGAGAAAGTATAACTGAATTTGCTCCTGCATTGGGAATAGCTTTAGCACCAGTTACTGGTGGTGCAAGTTTAGCAATTGGTGGTGGTATTGCTGCTATCGGTAGAGCATTTGGATTGGGGGATAACCCGACACCAGATTCTATTAAAGGTGCAATAGCTGCTGACCCACAGTCTTCTTTGAAATTAATGATTGCTGAGCAGTCTTTTAAACTTGAGCAGCAAAGACTAGATTTAGATAATACAAAAGATGCGAGGAACAGACAGATAGAACATGAAAAAGCTACTGGCAAAACTGATGTTAATCTATATGTATTAGCTTGGAGTGTTGTATTAGGTTTCTTTTCTCTTGTAGGGATGCTGTTATATTTTTCTTATAACAAGACTGAAATAGTAGATAAAACTGGAGTATTGTTTATGCTTTTAGGTGCGCTTTCTACAGGATTTGGTATGGTCCTCCAGTATTTCTTTGGTAGTTCTGCTGGAAGTACTGCTAAAACAGCAATGATGGAGAAGATGAAGGTTGGTCCAAAATAAAAACTATAACAAAGGATTAGTAAAAATGAAAAAGTACATTGTCACATTTATTTTATGTTTAATGCTATCTTTTAGTGTATGTGCTGCAGAATCTATAAAAGAACAGCATATTAAGTTTATATACCCAGTGGTTAGGGTGTCATCTGAGAATAGTTCTGGTTCTGGTACAGTTGTATATTCAAAAGTTATAGAGGAGAATATCTATTCAACATATATTCTAACTAATTATCATGTTATATCTGATAGTATCTCTATTATAAAAGAATGGGATTCAAAGAAACAAAAAGAAGTAGATAGAGAACATCGGTCTATAGTGTATGTAGAAATGTTTAAGTATAAGAATATCTCGATTCCAATTGGAACATTAAAGGTAGAAGCTGATATTATAGTATATAATAAGTTGCAGGATACAGCTTTGCTTAAACTAAGATCTGAGGAAAAAATAATATATATAGCTAATTTACCAAGTGAGAAAGAGGTTAGTGATTATCACGTATTAGATGAAACTATAGCAGTTGGATGTAGTTTGTCCTTTCCTCCATTACCTACACGTGGGATGGTTACTAGACAGAATTTTCAAATTGAATCATTTCCATATAATATGTCCTCGTCCCAGATAGTATATGGGAATAGCGGGGGAGCTTTATTCTTATCTAAAACTGGTAAGCTTATAGGTATTCCTTCTAAGGTAGCTATTGTAGGTTTTGGTACTCCAATTACGCATATGGGTCTTTTTATCCCAATAGAGAGAGTATACAAATGGTTGAAGATAGAAGGGTATGAATTTATCTACAATGACAAATTAGTAGAGAAAATAGAATTGGAGAAGCTTAAGATTAACACTAAAGAGGAAGAAGAAAAATGAATGAAAAAGAACTAAATCCTGAGGAAGCTACTAAAATTATACAAGCGGATAGGGAAGGAAGAGTTAAGAAATGTAGTGAGGAGTTGCGAGTAGTTTTAGAAAAGTACAATTGTGCAATTGATATTAGTATGTTAATACGTAAAGAGGGCATAATCCCACAGGTACAACTTGTTCCTAAACAATAAGGTGTGATTTTAGATGGATGCAACATGGTTACCTAGTATAGTAGCAGGTCTAGCTTTAGGTGTTATTTTCTTTTATATTAAATCTGCAAAGAAGGATATCTCCGAGGATGTTGGAGAGATGAAAAATAAGATGAAAGAATATATAACAGAGCGTGATCATATTCTTATGTGTGAAAACCAAACTCTGAAGGAGAAAGAATATTTCAATAAGGAGCTATCTGATCTTAAGGATGAGATATTTAAAAGACTAAGGTACATAGAGAAAGCTATAAAAAATCTTAATGGGGAAAAATACGATGATTGATTGGTCCCAGATAAAGTATTTTAGGCAGTTTGAGTTTAATGATCCATCAGTTAGTGAATCAGGTCAGTATATAAACGAGGCGCTATTATATAAGCTAGAGACATTAAGAGAAAAAAGTGGGTGGCCTATTGTAACACATTGGAGAGTTGGTGGATGTGTTGATATGAAAGGTAAGTATGGACATGCTATCAATAGTTATCATCTTATAAAGAATGGAGCACGGGCTATCGACTTCCACTTTAAAACTAGTGCATCCAAAAGAGAGCAATATAGACTTGTAGAATCTATGCGATTTGGCGGGGTAGGTCTATATATAGACGTGTGGAAGTGGTCTAATCGTATCCTTCCTATAGGATTTCATGTTGATACTAGACCAGATAATCTCTTACAGAGATGGTCTTGTACAGAAAAGGGTAAATATATATATTTACTAACATAGGTGATTAATGGAAAAAAAATTATTTGTAGATGACCTAGTAGTAGTCAGTTTCTCAATTTCTGAGATGGGATGGTTCTTACAACAGCATAACGGGCGTCTGAGACATTTAAAACATAATGTATATAAAGATCATAAGTTTTTGTTGATGACTGATATCGAACTTCATGTAATAGTACATGATTTTGTAGCATATACAATACCATTACCAGATTGGTTTTATGAGTTGGGGTTAGAGAGAGATTGCTTCGAAGCTCCATTACCAAATTCTCCCCCTGGTAGTTTAACTCCTCCAGATGTGTATGCTAGATTGATAGCTCATTTGAGAACATATTACAATAGAGAAAAAGCTATAGAGATATTTCCACCTAGAGGATGTAATGAGTGGGTAAGAAGGCAACCTCAGATGTTTATGAAGTATGCCAGTGACCAGACATATAATTTTGAAAAGCCAATGATAAGTGTATTTCCTAGAGCAAGAACTAGAGCTTCTAATAGGAATGTACCAGAGTATATTTGGAGAAAAGTTGTAGATGATTTGGTAGAAAGCTTTACTGTTGTACTGAGTGGAACTCCTAGTGGTGCTTGTCTGGGAGATTATACACACAAAGATGTTATTAATCTTATTAATTATAGTGGTACTGATAAGATTGATAAAACTATGGATTACTTATGTAATTCTGTATGTTCAGTTAGTAGTCAGTCTGGTCCAACTCATCTTAGTTTATTATGTAATTGTCCAAGTTATATTATAGGACATGAGAAGAAGAGACATGCAATTGATGAAAATAGATTAGGTACCCCAGTTACTTTTAGATATGTTGCTGATTATCGTGCTATAGATGCTGAGACCATATTACAGGATGTAGCTTCATTTATTAAGATACTTTTGTCTCGTAAAGAAGTACCTGAAATAGATAAGGATATCACTCTAAGACCATCATTGAATACACTTGTGAATAGTTTTAGTTTAGTTGGAGCTGAGATTGGTGTAAATACTGGTGACAATGCTTTAAAAATGTTAGAACAACTAGATATTAAAAAACTATATCTAATAGATCCATATACACTATATGGTGATATGATTAATGTAGGATGTCAGGTATCTCAGGAAGACTGTGTTAAAATTAAAGCGGAAGCATTAGTTAAGTTAGAACCGTACAAAGATAAGATCGTTTGGATAGAGGATCTATCTGGAAATGTTGCAGATAAAATACAGGAAGAGTTGGACTTTGTATACATAGATGGTAATCATAGAAAGAAATATGTAGCTAATGATATTAAATTATATTATGATAAAGTAAAAGATGGTGGACTTGTAGCAGGACATGATTATGATTATATTGGTGTAAGAGAAGCTGTAACTGAATACTTTGCTGGTAAAGATGTAAAATTATGTAGAGAAAGTAATACGGATGTTATAGATTGGTGGTACTATAAACCTGTATCTTTTCTAAAAGTTGTGGATAGAGATCTGAATGTACTTAAATATCTTATAACTGGAAATAAAGCTGTCTTTGAAGCTACGGATAAAGATCCCATAAATAGACCAGCATTAAGAGCACTAAGAGGTAAAAAAGATTTAGTAGGTGCTGAGATAGGTGTATTTGATGGCGTAAATGCTCATAATATGTTGATCAATTTGGATATTAAAAAGCTATATTTAATAGATCCCTACTTGGTATATGAGGATTGTGGTAAAGTAGCAGGGTCAGATGATAAAGAAGCTGGAGATAAGGCTAAAGCTAATTCTATAAAAAACTTAAAGCCGTTTGAAGATAAAATAGTTAGAATATATAAAAAGTCAGAGGATGCTATAGCAGATATAAAGGATGAATTAGATTTTGTATATATTGATGGTAATCATAGATACGAGTATGTTAAAAAAGATATTGAATTATATGTTCCACTGGTTAAGAATGGTGGACTTATAGCTGGGCATGACTATGATAATGACCACGAGGAAAATGGAGTTAAGAGAGCAGTACTTGAAATGTTTGAGGAAGTACTTAGTGATGTAGATAAACAAGATAAGCGCTCCCACGATTGGTGGTGCTTTAAGTTAGATTCTATAAATAGACCTTCACTGAGAACATTAAGAGAAAAAAAAGATTTGGTCGGTGCTGAGATTGGTGTGTATATAGGAGAGAATGCACAGAATATGTTAACTAATTTAGATATTAAGAAGTTATATCTAATAGATCCATACTCACCTGAGGGTTTGAATTATCCTGATAATAGTAGTGAACCAAAAAAGGTTAAGGATACAGCTCTACGAAATTTAAAAGCATTTGAGGATAAGATAGTTTGGATACATAAGAAATCAGAGGATGCTATAACTGATATAAAGGATGAATTAGATTTTATATATATAGATGGTATGCATACATATGAGCACGTTAAAAAAGAAATAGAACTATATGTACCTTTGGTTAAACGTGGAGGACTTATAGCAGGACATGACTTCGACGATGGTAAAAGAAGCGGAGTTAAAAAAGCGGTGCTTGAGTCGTTTGCAGAGGTGAATGTTGATGTAGACCAACAAGATAGCAACGATCACGATTGGTGGTGTTTTAGTTTAAAGTAAGAAAGGAATAAAAATGAAAGGTAATATTTGTTTAGTTGCAGTTTGTGACGTTAAGGGGAGCACTAATATCAGTCAAGCAATTGCATTTTTACAAAGTGGATACTCTGTTACTCCTATAAATTACAGAACTATTATAAGAAAATATGGTAATGATTATTATAGTGCTTTGTTATTAGATGTAGTAAAGAAGATGAAACCACTTGTTACTATCTTTAGTAAGGTTAGTGGTACTGATCCTAATTTGATAAAAATGTGCTCTGAATTTACCAAAACTTGGTACTGGTTTATGGACCCAGTTCCTACTGCTGAAGCTGTAAAAGCTGATCTATATGCATTGAATGCTGATTTCGTTTCTGCTACATCCCCCAATACTGCAGAATGGTTTAAGAGTAAAGGAGTAAAAAATTGCTATCATATCTTAGAGGGATTTGATTTTAATGTACTCAAACCTGTAGAGCCAGTTGAGGAGTTAAAAGCTGATATATCGTTTATAGGAATTAAAACTAAAGAGAGAGATGAGTTTAAAAAACTTCTTGAGGATGCAGGATACACTGTTAAGTTCTATGGACCAGAGTATTCTGGTAAAGAGGTTGTAGATGGTGATTTTGCTAAAGTATGTTCCAGTTCTAAGTTTATGCTCAGTTTAAATACATTTAACAATATACCTAGATACTTTAGTGATAGAATTATAAGATATGCTGGTTGTGGCGCATGTATACTACATTGGGATGCAACTGGAACCTTGAATGAATGGTTTGAGGATGGTAAGCATATCATATATTTTAAGGACAAAGAGGATCTTTTAAATAAACTTAGTAGTATAGATAATGAAAAAGTATTTAAAATAGCTGCTGCTGGAAGAGATCATGCGCTCAGTAGGTATACATGGAACCATACTATACAGCAGATAATAGAAAGAATAGAAAACAATGAATAATGATAAAATTAGTGCATTTATAGATAAGTATAAATACAGATTTATAATAGAAAAAACTAATTTATTTTATAAAATTATTAAACCTGGAATGACTATTATAGATTGTGGAGCTTGTTTAGGATACTATTCTATTTTAGCATATTCCATAATGAAAGGTATTGGTACAGTAGTTGCTATAGAACCAGAATTAAATAACTTTTATACTATAGGAGAAAATGCTAAAGAACTAGATTGCCCAGGTATTATTGGGATCAATAAAGCTCTTTCAAATATTAAAAAAATTGGGGTATTAAATGTCGGTCCGAGAGTAGGATGGCACTCACTTAATATTTGTCATTGGGAGGGTAGGGAACAAGAGGTTGAAATAGATACTCTTGATAATGTATTATCTGATCTTAACATAAGTAATGTTAATATTCTTAAAATTGATATTGAAGGACAGGAATTAAAATTATTAGAGGAAGCAAGAACCACTATAGCTAATAGTGAAGATATATATATATTTTTAGAAACTCATTACGATCATATAACAAGAAAAGAAGTGTTTGAGTATGCTCATGATAATAATTTTATAACATTTGATGTTTTTACTGGAAATATTGTAAAAGAATACAAGGAATGTAGTACTGAGTTACTTTGTACAAGGGGCATTTTATGATACCACTTAGCAGACACTTTATTACTGGTACAGAATTAAATTATATCTCCCAGGTACTTTTTGGTGGACACACATCTGGTGATGGCATCTTTACTAAAAAATGTCAGTCTTTAATGGAGGAAGCCTTTGGGGCTAAGAGGGTGCTATTAACACATTCATGTACAGCAGCATTAGAGATGGCTGCAATGCTATGTAATATAAAATCTGGAGATGAGGTTATATTACCGTCATTTACATTTGTGTCTACTGCTAATGCTTTTTATATTCGTGGGGCTAAACCTATATTTGTAGATATTAGAAAGGATACCCTAAACATTGATGAAACAAAGATAGAGAAAGCTATCACTAAGAGAACGAAGGTAATTGTTCCAGTTCACTATGCTGGTGTGGGTTGTGAAATGGATACAATTATGGATATAGCAAGACAACATAATTTATATGTTGTTGAGGATGCTGCTCAAGGTGTAGATGCTAAATACAAAGATAAGTATCTTGGTACAATTGGTGATATAGGGACCTACAGTTTTCATGAAACAAAGAATTATACTTGTGGTGAAGGTGGAGCGATTATATTAAACGACGAAAGATTTATAGAAAGAGCAGAAATTGTAAGAGAGAAGGGAACTGATCGTGATAAATTCTTTAGAGGAGAAGTCGATAAGTATACTTGGGTAGATGTTGGTTCTTCCTACTTACCATCAGATATCACGGCTGCTGTTTTATATTCTCAGTTAGAGAATATGGATATTATAGGATATAAAAGAGAGGATATATTTAATTACTATTATCACAATTTATCTTCTAGTGATAACTTTACATTACCTTATATCCCTCCAGAATGTGCATCAAATAATCATATATTTTATATTATCTTAAAAGATAAAAATACTAGAGATAGACTAATAGCTTATTTGAAATCAATGGGAATAGTAGCTGTGTTTCATTATATCCCACTTCATCTATCAAAGATTGGTATGGATCTTGGCTATAAGAAGGGCCAATTTCCTATAACTGAATCTATAAGTAATAGGCTACTTAGATTACCACTATATAATGATTTAACACAAAAGGACCAAGACTACATAATTAACTGCATAAAGAAGTTTTTTAGTATGCGAATGGAGTAATTATGAAACTACTAATAGCAACAAGGGCTGATGATAATATTAAATGGATGACTGATTTTACACATCCTATGATAAAAAGATATGCTGAAAGATGCAATGCTGAGTTTACAATACTGTCGGGAAATACCTATCAACGTAACTATAATGGTGCAGTTCATAATCATTATAGGATACTGGATTTATATAACCTATTAAATAAGTATGATAGGATACTTAGTTTGGATAGTGATATATTAATACAAAAGACATGTCCTAATATATTTGATGAAGTTCCAGAAGAAAAGATAGGAACTATATATGAGGACAAAGGTAGTAGGGAAAAGTTTAGAAGATCATTGATAACAAGTATTCAAGAAAAACGAGGAGATATAGGTTGGACTGAGGGATATATTAATACTGGAGTTTTCATTGTATCTAAGTGCCATAAGAGTATATTTAAAGTTGATTTGGATAATTTATGGCTTGACTTTGGACAGGATGATGTTGAACTTGGATATCAGATTAATAAACTAAAATTTCCAATACATGAATTACCTTTTCAATATAACCATATGTCAATGTTCTCTGAAGTTTTTAATAACTATGCTTCTAGATTTGATTCTTATATTGTACATTATGCTGGCAACGGCCACTCATCTATAATACCCAAACAGGAACATATGATACAAGATTATTATTTACTTAAAAGATATGGAAAATTAATATGATATCAGCGGCAGTTATTTCAACTGGAAGATCAGGTACAAATTTAGTTTTAGAGATGTTGGCAGCTAATAGTTATTTTATACCTACAGATCCTCCTGAGATGAAGGATATTTTTTATAGAGGTACTTTACCAACAGATAGGTTTTTAACTAAATCAGATACTTGGTATTGTAGATCACATGTATTTTTTACACAGATGTTAAAGATGAATCCTAGTTTAAAGATTGTATGGTCTATACGACATCCTTATGATACATGTATGTCAAAGATATATAGAGGAAGAAATACACATGCAGATGATGCATCTTTTGAAGGATGTATTGCAGATATGTATCATATGTTAGCAATATATCAAAGAGTAAGAAATGAACGTATTGCTATTGTGAGGATGGAAGATACTATAAGAGATATTGAGAAAGTAGCCAAGGATTTATGTAACTGGTTGGGTGTTGAATTTGAAGAAGCTATGAAATATCCATATAAGAATATGAGACATGCTGGAAAAAAAGAGAGATACGATAAGCTGGATACTGGACAGATTGATATGTGGAGAAGAAAAGATGAAATATATGATGGATTTTTTAAAGATATTGAAATTGAACAATTGTTCAGATTTATGAAACCTATAATTGACTTCTTTGGTTACGAGGAAATGACATGATTAAACATATTATACAAAGTAGAGATTGGATTAGAACATTTGGTATTAAAACTCCTATATTTAAGCACTATCGTAGAGGTAGAAAATATTCTGTTCCACTTAGCCAGCATTGGGATATTTTATACCACTGTAAAATATGCTCTCCATTAATAATTCTTTTGAGATTAACTGTATATCCTTTCTACTATCTGGTAACTTTAAGGAAATTAAAATGAAAAGATTAATTATAAGCTTTTTATCATATGACTGGATAGTATATTGCTCTGGTCTTATAATGAGAGATCCAGAAAACTTCGATGTTATAGTAGTATGTAGAGATAATCTTAGGACTATAGAAGGTTTTCCAGATTTATGTGTAGACGCTACTTATATACAAAGAAGATATGATGTTTTTAATATTGGTAAAAAGTTGGGAATTAAGAAAATATCCAATCTAGGACATAATGAAAATTCTGTTGATATACCAAAACTTGTAGCAGAGTTACAGTTGTATATTACTCTTAGTAGTATAAAAGTTATATATTGTTATAATAACTATGTACTTAGAGATATAGTAAGTGTAGTTGGAAAAAATATAAGAACTCCGGTGTACATCTATGGAGATATTAAAGAAGAAAATCTGATAGTGAATGAACAAACTGCGGAAGAAGGCTCAAAGAAATATATGTTACATGATTTATTAATTGGAGCAGATAAGAAAGAGAAGGATATTCTTTTAAGAAATAGTGAACAATTCCTATTAATAGGGGGAAAGGTTAATGGCAGTTAATCAAAATTTAGGTGATATGAATGCTAATTCCTACGTAAGTGCATCACAGGCTAATGCTTATTTCAGTAATAGAAACACTACAGATAGTTGGGATGCATTGGCTACTGCTGCTAAAGGAGTTGTGTTGATACAAGCAGCTAGGGATATAAATAGATTTAATTTTATTGGTGAGAAATACTATGATAATCAGAGTATGGAATTTCCTAGAGATGATCATTTTGTTGTGACTGGAATTTGTGCTACTCCCACTACTCTTAATTCATTTAAACATACAAATCTATACTCAACTACATATAATAAGTATCCAGCAAATTATTGGCAAGAAGGTACTGTTCATATAACTGCTGGAACTCCTGTTAGAGATATACGTAGAATATCTTTGTCAAATGTAACTACAGGATCTATAACAGTAGCAACTAATTTTACTGCTACTCCTAGTACAACTGCACAATTTATAGCTTTTGCTCCTATAGATATTGAAATACAGGAAGCTCAGTATGAACAAGCACTGTATATATTAAATAATGCTAATATTGATACATTGCAAACTTACAAGGAATTAAGTGCTAGAAGAGTACGGATTGGAGATACTGAAGTAGAGTTATTTATGGGTGGATCAACAAGAATAGCTATATCTCCAGCATCCAGAAAGCTATTAAGTAGATGGATAAGAAAATCAGTACGAATAGGTAGAGGGTAGGTGAGTTCCTATGCCATTTGTTTCAGCTAGGCAAGAAATATTTTTACAGATAAATGAACCAGAATTATGGAGAAAATGGGTAAGTAAGTATGGACATCATTCAGAATACAAAAAAGTACTCAAGGGAAAGAAAACAAAAAGGAAAGTACGAAAGAAGAGATCCCTCAAAAAGAGAAGTTAAGCCGAAGAAAAAGAAGATAATTATAGAAATAAAGTCTCGAAGAAATGGGTGGACTGCTGTAGAACTATTATCTATTAAAAAAGGTAATCGTATGCTTATCCGATTTTTGAGTGGGGATACCGTTATTCGTAAGATAAAGAAAGTTCGATGGGGAAAAACTAAACGGGTAGGCTGAGATACGTTAAAGATGTATAAATTGGAAATCACTTCCAACTAACTTTAAACAATGGGCTCTTAGTTAGTGAGTCATTAAAAGGAGGACGTTATGACATTTAAAGATAATTTTATTAGTGTAGTGAAATGTAAAGGTAATGTATTAAGAGAAGAAGGTGGGTATGTAACTTTACCATTTGGATCTGAGTATTCAATCTATTTGAAGAATTTGGATTCGAGAACTGCTGTTGTTGATATATCTATAGATGGAGATGATATATTAGATAAGAGTAGATTGATAGTTTATCCTAATAATTCTATAGAATTAGAAGGGCATATGAAAGGATCAGAAGTAAAAAATAAGTTTAAGTTTATAAAAAAGACAGAAGAGATTGTTGAGCATCGTGGTGATAAAGTAGATGATGGTATTATTAGAGTAGAAATTACATTTGAGAAACGAAAAGCTGAAAATTTCATAACATATACCTATCATAATTACTATAACTGGAATATTCCATATTATTATCATACATATCCATATGTTTATGATATACCATGTGATTATACAGCTACTACTACAACTTATAATTCAGCAGATACAACTTGTAATTCAGCAGATGTAACTTATACTACAGCCGGAGCTATTTTTACTTCGGGTAACACAGGCATAAAAGAGGATGAAGGTATAACAGTAAAAGGGTCTGAAAGTAATCAAAAGTTTGTATTAGGTTCCACATATGAACTGGAAGAACAGTCTAGAGTTATTATATTAAAACTACGAGGTAAGGTTGGAGCTGCTATAGCTGAAAAGCCTATAACTGTTAAAGATAGAAAAGTATGTGAAACTTGTGGTAATTCATCTAAATACAGTTCTAAATACTGTAGTAGATGTGGGACTTATCTATAGGAGTGAAAGTATATGTCAATTGTATCAGGTACATTTAACCAAACTCTGACATCAGTATCCAGGAAAAAGTCTAAGGATACGTATGGTGATACAACTGCATCTGTTATGTACTCTAATGTTAAATGTAGGTGGAATGAGCGTAACGGTAAAGTGGTATCAGAGAATATGGAAATTATAGATTACACGATAGATGCCTGGGTTGAAGGTACTTATACTATTGCATACAATTACGAAGTTGTTTATGACGGAAAAACCTACAAAGTAGTTGCCTTTGAGAATAAAAGAGGTCTAAGCGGTAGTATAGACCATGTTAGGTTATATCTAAAGTAGGATGATTATATTATGAGATTACTGTCCGGTGCATATAAACCACTTCCTGGTATAAAAATTGGAGCTAGAGAAACTACACTTGGAAATATATCTTTACAGTTAGGTGCAATACAACTTGACCAAGCAATGAAAAATCTTGTGGGTAGTACCAATATCATAACCTATGAAGTAGCAAGAACTTTAGTAAATATAGCTGATGATTTTTTTAAATATGCCCAACCTCTTGTTCCATATGAAACAGGGTTGTTAAGAGAAAGTGCGAGAGGAAGTCTATTTATAGGAACTCAGCGTGGTTTTGGTGGTTATGCAGTTGATGTTGTAACAGCTATGAAGCCACAAGTTACTCGCACCTTGATAGGTGGAGTAGAAGATACTCCTACTGAAAGATACAGTTATAGTGTAAATCCAATTATGGAAGTACATAGAGGTAAAGTTACAAGAAATAGATTTATGAAGAAGAAGGGTGTAGGTAAGTTAGATCTATTTTTACATTACCATAGAACTGGATATTTTGGAACCAGTAGCACAGAGAGTAATGTAGCAGAATGGACACATGAGTATTTATTACCATATGCAGCAAGACCTAGAAAACCAGCAGCAACAAAACCTGGCACTGGTCCTAAGTATATGGAAATTCCTTGGTTAGCTAGAGAATCAATATACAGGGATTGGATAATAGAGTCTATACGAGAAGGTATTATAGAAGGTGGAAAACAATCAAAAGTAACTAAACGAGGAGCTCAGTTTACAGTTGATGAGGTTAAGCTTAATGTTTGGGGTTCATTTTAGGGGGAATAATTATGGCTGATACTGTTGCAAGTCCTATGGCAGCTTATTTAGATGGACTGACAGCTACCAATACAATATGTGTTGCGTTAGGAACCACGTTGGTTAGAGGCGCTAACCTATTTATAGGAGTTGAACCTGTGGCAACCGAGTGTGTAGTTATTATTCCTTATGGTGGAGCGCCTCCTTTTAATGACGGAAATAGACAAGAGGCTGCTGTTCAGATATTACTCAAGACTACTTCAAGAAAGAAAGCTTTGAATGTACAGCAGTCCATAATTAACTTTTTGCATAATAATACTAAGGCAATGGATAGTGGAAAGATATTTGCCAATCAGTCTACGCCTATACTCTTCGGAGCGAGAGAAGGCGGCGAGAGTATTATTAGTGTGAGTAACTATACTATAAAGCATGTTAAAATATAAACCATAAGTAGAGAGGAAAAAACTATGAAATCAGAAATAATTTGCATTCTTGACAGATCTGGTTCTATGAGTACTATGAGTAATGATATTATTGGTAGTTTTAATGTATTTCTGGAAAAGCAGAAAGAAGTGGAAGGTGAGGCAACTATGACTCTAGTACAATTTGATACTGAATATGAAGTTATTCATGAAAATAAGTTGCTTAAGGATGTACCTAATCTTACAAAAGATACTTTTGTTCCAGGAGGTTGTACTGCTTTACTAGATGCTGTTGGAACAACCATTAATAATGTTGGTAGGAGATTATTTAATACTCCTAAGCAAAATAGACCAGATAAAGTTATTGTAGTTATTTTAACAGATGGTGAGGAGAATTCAAGTAGAAAATTTCGTAAAATACAGATTAAAGAAATGATCGAACATCAGCAAAAAGAATATAGCTGGAATTTTATATTTTTAGGTGCTAATCAAGATTCCTTTACAGAAGCAACAAAAATAGGAGTAGTGTCCCCCCATATATATGATTACACATGTAGTTCTGAGGGAATTAGATCAATTTGTGCAACATTATGTAGAGTTACAACAAACTATAGAACAGCGGTGTGTTGTTGATATAAAACATGTTAAAATATAAATCAGAAGTCGATCAAGGTGACAAGTGTGGTTTGGAGTCATGCGATAGCCTGGTTCGATCCCAGGGCTTCTGACCAATATTGGGGGATGTCCAGAGGAAATTAAGGATATCTATGGTTATAAATTTGATTATTAAATGGTAAAGGAACTTTTTTATGGTTGACTACGATAAACCAATTTTAGATGAGAATGGAAATCCTATCAAAATAGCTGAATTGGCGGCACACCACTGCATACGTTGCATAAAAAAAGTTAAAGCTCTAAAGAAGATAGGATATGAAGTACATGGTGCTGGAAATAGAGTATCGTGGGGGACTGAGGTATATGATACATACTTCGTATGGCAGGATGAGAAGCAGTTTAAGAATGTAGTAAAAATGCTTATTGATCAGGGATGTCGTATTCTAACCTTCGATACGGAGCCCGATTTACAGGTTAAATGGATTAAAGAAGTTGTACTAGAAATGAATGTTCAGGATAGAGTTAAAGTAGTAGCAGACCTGCATGACCTAGACTCTATAAGGAAAGGGATTATCCCAATACCTGAAAGAGAAATGTTTAATTATGCTGATGGTCTTATTTATGTTGCACAACCAATACAGTCTATCACAAATAGGTTACATAAAGTAACCATGCCGAATATAACATTGTATAGTTACTGTAATGATGGCTTAATAGAATATGATGAAAGTGCAATTATAGATAGAAAAGGATTGGTATATGAAGGTGGGGCTAATCCCCCAGAAGATACAGAATTAAATAGAATGTTTTCATATAGAAGCTTATATGATATTATAAAAAGATTGGTGGGAATGGGTAATGAAACATATATGTATTGTGGAAACATTACAGCATATGATACTTACCAAGATACTGGAGCAATACTATTTCCTCCCACAGAGTATCATAAAATGATGGAAGGTATGATAAAGTATAAATATGGTATTCTTATTTTTAACAATGAGGATGGTCAAAAAGACCAAGTGAACTATACGTTAAGTAACAAAATGCACGAGTATATGATGGCTGGATTACCATCACTAACTTGCTGGTGTCCTGAATCTGAGAAGTATGTGGCTAAACATGGTATCGGGTTTGTATTCAATCATATAGATATGATTGGTAATTGTATGGACTTTGAGTCAGAATACCTGGAAGTTATGAGTAATATTAAAATAGCAAGAAAGAAACTTGTTATGGAAAATTTTATTATAAAAATCGAAAATTTATATAGTGAGTTATTAGGCTTAGAGAAGAAAGGTATGCCTGATAATATTAAAGAACTTCATATGTTTGAGTATGGAGAAGAAGACGTTAATCAAACATTAAAAACATAATATATGTTTAAATAATAAATTAGGATGTGATTTTCATGGGCACGTTATCCACAGGAAACTATACCGTCGGGGGAATTTCGCTTTTTTTCAGCGCAACGGTGGCAGATGCTTCTTTACTAGCTACTATTCCTGGCTTTTCAGGTAAAGGTAGTGCGTTTAGAACTGCTACGCTTCAACACAACTTAGGTAATATTGTTACTTCTGAGATTACCCCAGACGTTACTTATCTTGAGCATTTTGTAGCTGATAAGGGAAGACAGAAGAAAAATAAGATATCTGCTAATATGACTAATATTAGTATTCCTTTTACCTTTGACGAGATGAGTTCTACGAATCTTCAAAGATTTTTCTTGGCTTCTGTTGTAGCCACTACTCCAGGAACAAAGAGTTTAGCAGTATTCGAGAAAGCCTTACAAGAAGGATCTGCTCAATTATACTTTAATACGGATGTTGGTAAAGATATGATTTACTTTATTCCTAAGTGTATATTGAGACCCGATGGAGCATTAGGTGGCGGGGATGGAAGTGAATGGTGGTCTGGACCTATGGTTTTAGATATTCTCCATTACGATACAAGTCATTGGGCATCGAAGCCTTATGGTTTTGTATATGCATCAGTATTAACTGATAGTGCTGCTTAAAATTAAATGTTAACTAAACATTAAAAATATATAAAATAGGATGTGATTTTCATGAGCACGTTATCCACGGGAAATCTGACCGTCGGAGCAGTTAGCTTATATTTTAACGCTTCCGTGGTGTCCTCAGTATTAATTACTGCTAGTAATTACGTGGCTTCTGGTAAAGGCGGGCAGTTTAGAACTGCTGCTAATAATCTTGGTAATATCGTTACCTCCGAGATTGCTCCAGACGTTACTTATCTTGAGCACTTTATAGCTGATAAAGGACGACAGAAGAAAGATAAGATAGCAGCTAATGTAACTAACATTAGTATTCCGTTTACCTTCGATGAGTTAAATTTTGCTAATCTTAGAAAGTTCTTCTTAGCTTCTGATTTAGCTGGCGGGGGAACTAGTTTAGCTGTCTTTGAGAAAGCTTTGCAGGAAGGATGTGCCCAATTATACTTTAATACAGATGTTGGAAAGGATATGACTTATTTTATCCCCAACTGTATTTTAAGACCTGATGGGGCATTGGGCGGCGGTGACGGAAGTGAATGGTGGACAGGTCCGATGGTTTTAGATGTTCTTCATTATGACACTGGACACTGGGCATCGAAACCTTATGGTTTTGTATTTGCTTCTGCTGTAACTTATTAACTTTAATAATCTATGGTGAATTTTCATCAGTTCACCGTAGATTATTTTCATATTTTGTGAGATTTTACTTGACAAATCTCCTTTTTTGTGCTATAATGTAATTATAGAATAGAAAAGGAGGAAATATTATGGCAAAACATACATTAAAGTTTATACAAGATCAGATAGGTAAAGAAGGGTTTAAATTATTATCCACTGAATACAAATGTAACAAAGAAAAATTAGATATGGAATGTCCTAAAGGACATAAGATATCTATACCCTGGAGTTGGTATAGAAGAGGGAGTAGATGTAAATTTTGTAATGCTGAAAGATTAGCAAAGATCAAATCTATGCCATACGCATTTGTTAAAAAGAGTTTTGAAGAAGCTGGATATAAGTTTCTATCAGATAGGTATTTTAATAACTGTACTCCTATAGAATATGAATGCCCTAAAGGTCATATAGGAACTATAACTTGGGCTAGTTGGAAACAGGGGCATGGTTGTAAAGTATGCGGTGGAATCAAAAGTAGAAAAACAGCTATTGAATATATAAGAAATGAGTTTGAATTAGAAGGGTATAAACTATTATCTGAGAAGTATATTAACAGTAAAGCTAAATTAGATTATGTATGTCAACAAGGGCACACAGGTTCTATTTCTTGGTTCAATTGGAAGAATGGTACAAGATGTGGTCAATGCAGATATGAAACTCTTGCAGATACAGCAAGAATACCTATTAAAGATATCAAGAATTCATTTGAGTCTGAAGGATACAAGCTTCTAACGACTGTGTATAAAACCAGACATGATCGGTTGGAGTATATTTGTAAGAATGGTCACCATAACTCTGTTAATTACAGTAAATGGCAGGTGGGCCGAGGTCGGTGTCCTATATGTAATTGTGGAAAATCAGCCCCAGAGACAGAGATATACTCTTTCATAAAAGAGAATTTTAAGGATGCAAAAAATAATGTTAGAGGTATAATTCCTCCTTTCGAGTTGGATACTATAATTCCAAGTAAAAAAACAGCTATAGAATACTGTGGACTATATTGGCATTCGGAGTTAAAGGGAAAAGACAATAAGTACCATATTAATAAATTAGATAGATGTAGTAAGACTGGATATACTCTTATAACTATATTTGAGGATGAATGGATAAATAAAAAAGATATAGTTGAAAAACGATTATTATATAAACTAGGTAAATTTGCTGGAAAGAAAGTATATGCCAGAAACTGTACTATACTTGAGATAGACTCCAAACTTAAAGATGAATTTTTAGATAAATATCATATACAAGGTAAAGATAGATCATCAATAAAATTAGGTGCTTATTTTGAAGATAACTTAGTAGCAGTAATGACATTTCATAGAGGAAGTATAGCTAAGGGGAGTAAATTAAAAGAAAATACCTATGAATTAAATAGATTTTGTTCTGACTATAACTATAATGTAGTTGGTATAGCATCAAAGTTGTTTAAGTATTTTACTAAAAATTATAATCCTACTGAAATTTATTCATATGCTGATAGAAGATGGAATACCGGGGAATCGTACAAGAACCTTGGGTTTAAGTTAGATTCTATATCGAAACCTAATTATTGGTATATTACTGGGGTATATAAGAGAGCACATAGATTTAATTTTAGAAAGAGTGAATTGAGGAATAAACTAAAGATATTTGATCCCAATATATCTGAGTGGGAAAACATGAAAAAGAACAAGTTTGATAGGATCTGGGACTGTGGTAATATAAAATTTATTTGGGAGGGTTAATATGCAAATACCATGTATAAGATGTGGAGCTGAAAGTACTGATATGACTGATAGTAGATCGTGGACATGTAGATATTGTTCTACTATTCAGGAATATATAGCTCCTGCAAAAAAGATTAAAAAAGAAAGTAAACCGAAATATAATGTTAATGATGTAGCTGAAATTTGGACAAGGGAAGAAGCTGACTGTGAATATAACGATAGATAATGTTCGAAAACTTGCAGAGAAGCGGGGCGATATATGTCTTAGTAGCTATTATAAAAATAATGAAATTAAACTTAAATTTGTATGTAGTAATAATCATGAGTTTAATATATCGTGGCACCATTATAGTCGCGGACAGGGATGTGCCATATGTTCTGGTAAATTAGTAACATTTGATATGGTAGTTAAAACTATAGAAGATAGAGGGGATATCTGTCTTAGCAGTGAATATATACATAGTAAAGCTCATATAAGTATACAATGTGGTAAGTGTGGTTATATAAATAATACTGTCTGTTGGAGTAATTATAGTCATGGTGTGGGCTGCAAGCAATGTTCTATCTTAGGTAGATCGGGACCAAAACACCCCAACTGGAAAGGTGGAATATCCGTAGAACCTTATTGTGATGCTTGGGCAGATCGACAATACAAAGAAGATATAAAAATTAGAGATAACTATACATGCCAGAATGAATATTGTTGGAGAACAACTGAGAAATTAACAATACATCATATAAATTATAACAAAAAGGATTGTTTACCAAAAAATCTAATTACTTTATGTAAAAGTTGTAATAGTAGGGCAAATAAAGATAGAGATTTGTGGCAAATATACTATAAAAGGAGAAATAAAGAAAATGACAGAATCTACAAATGCCTCAGTACAGAAAGAAAAAGTATCGGAAGAACAAGTACTTTTTCCAGAGGTTAAGATTGGAAATACTACAGTACGCCCGTGGAGTTTTGGGATACTTTTTCAAATTTCTACAATGTTAGATGGAGTATTAGATAAGGTAGAAGAAAAAAAGATAAATATTGATGTTGAAGATGGGTTTTTACCATATACAACCATAGCTAAGTTGTTTACAATAGCTTCTCCAGAAATACTTAAGATTATAAGTATAACATTAGATTTATCTGAGGAAGAAGTAAGTAAGTTTAGTATGGAAGATGGTTTGAGGATAGCATTTACAATTTATCAGCAGAATGTTAGAACAATAAAAAACGTTTCTCGTCTTCTTCTCCAACCAGAGTAGATAAGAAGAAGGAGACGATATCCAAACTTACGATTGTTGATATATTTTATTGTTTGTTGTCTAATGGTATAGGTGGTTCAATAGAAGATTTAAAATATAATTATACTGTGGATCAGATATACCTATTCTACGAAAAGAGTAAGAGAGTAGAATTGAGTAGAGATAGGATGAATGCTATAGTTATGGCGCAGTCGATGTTCTATGCTTCTCCGTCGTATGATAGATCTGGAGCACATAAGAAACAGAAAGCTTGGGAGAAGTTTTTAGATAGTTTAGATTTTGATGCTATAGAGGAAAAGAGTAAACCTACTGTAAATTCTTTTGTTAAAATGTTTCAGAGCGCAGGAGTCCCGATAAAAGGACCAAAGAAAGAAGAGGGTGAAAGCTAATGGCTGGAGTACAGGTTGGCGGGCTTAATATAAAAATTGGTGTTGATCTTGATGCTCTTGTGGAAGGTGCAAAGCAAGCAGGTATACTACTTCGAGATTTTGCAAAAGATGTAGAGAAAGTAAAGTTAGCTGGAGCTATTAAGGGTGATCCATTTTCTGAAACTATAGGTCATGTAAAAACTGCTAGATCAGCTCTTAATAAATTGTTTGAAGAATATGCTAAAGGTTCTGCAGAAGTTGAAAGAGCCGTAAGTACTCCACTTAAAAAGCTACAGACACGTTTAGCTGCTGCTATAACTGAATTTGATGAGCTTAGAGGCAAAATTGCAGCTAGACAGGGAGAGAAACAGGATAAAATAGCTAAGGGAATTTCTACAGGCACCGAAGATGCGCGTATAGAGAACCTAAGACAGCAATATGCAGCTTTTGCTAAAGAAATAAAAGAATTGTATGCTATGCTCAATAGAGTAGATACTACATTAGGTTCAGGCGCTAGAAAGATGATAGCTGAATCTAAAAGTAAAGAAGGGGCTATAAAAAGAGAGAAAGACGCCCTCCTACAGTTGTCCGCAGCTATAAATAGATATAAAACCGAGATTGAACTTGGTATAAATGTCGATAAAAACAAAATAAAATTAACAGATGCATTGATAAAAAAACAGCAAATATTAAAAAATCTATTTGGCGTAGAATTGAGGGGTGGGGATGCTAGTAGACTTGAGAAGTTGTTAGCAGATCAGAGAAAGCAAGAGCTTATAACATACAGAAAATCTAAAATGATTCCATCTGTAGACAAAGATAAACAAGCTATTGATTTATCTGTGGCTAGCAATCTTATTGAAGCGACTAAGCGTAGATCTGCTGCCATTCATCAACTACGGGAAGAAGAAAATAAACTACGTGCTGGTATAGCTATAAAAATGGATGTAGAGAGGAACGAGATTGCTTTACAGAGGAATATAGAGAAGCAGTTGCAATTAACTGCTTCTGGTACGAAACGTGCAATAGAGTTGGAAAAAGAACTAGCAGAAAAGAAAAATAAAACATACCAACAGGCATTAGTAGCTAAAGAAAGAGGGGCTATTGGTGGGGTAGCTATGATGAAACCTGAGACTAATGCTCTTCTTCAGGAACACTCCAAGTTAATTGTTAAGTTAAGACTTAGGAATGTTGAGTTAGCCAACGCCATATCTCAAGGAGTA